>Ga0065722_101791_pt1 | contig 64288 bp, 38 predicted proteins | sample BansetMetagenome_FD_59109 | JGI IMG/M metagenome (GOLD analysis project Ga0065722, IMG submission 59109) | Bankia setacea gill microbial communities from Puget Sound, Washington, USA - Caecum Enriched | ecosystem: Host-associated > Mollusca > Digestive system > Ceca | place: United States... | reverse complement strand
CACGGACCTGTGTTTACACCAGCTGTTTGAACAGCAGGTCGCGCGCACGCCACAGGCAACAGCACTGGTGGATGCAAATGGCTCACTGACTTATCAACAGTTAAATGAGCGGGCAAACCAAGTTGCTCAGTTACTCAGTAAGGAAGGCGTAAAACGGGGAGATTGCGTATTGCTGGCGCTTCCGCGTTCGATCTCTTTTGTAGTCGCTGAACTCGCCATTGTTAAAAGCGGCGCTATTTACGTGCCCTTGGATTTGGGCTTGCCGAGTGATCGTCTGCAGTACATCCATAACAATTGTCAAAGCGAATGGTTGATTACCAATAGCCTTTTAGAGCGTAAATTTACGGCGTTACTTAACACGCATGTACTTAATATAGATAGTAACGTGGTCGTTCAGCAATCAAAACAGAACCTCAAAAATACAGCGGCGCCGACCGATGCGGTTTATGTTATGTACACCTCTGGCTCCACGGGTATGCCCAAAGGCGTGGTCATACCGCATAGAGGTGTTAGTCGGTTAGTGTTGAACAATGGTTACACGGATATCCAAAAAAGTGACCACGTTGCATTTGTCGCAAACCCTGCTTTCGATGCCTCTACCTTTGAAGTGTGGGGGCCGCTATTAAACGGTGCTCGTGCCGTTATTATTGATCAGGATGTTGTATTTGATCCGAGCAAGTTTTGCACGGCATTACTCGCGTTTGATGTGAGCTGCATGTTTTTAACGGTAGGTTTATTTAATCAATATCACGAAGCCTTAGCACCTGCGATTCGAAACCTTAAATATCTGTTGGTTGGCGGGGATGTGCTCGATGCAACTGTTGTAAAAAAAGTATTAACACATTATGCCCCCAAACATCTGTTGAACGGATACGGCCCAACAGAAAGCACAACCTTTGCAATAACCCATGATGTAACGCTGTGCGATGTTGTTACGCATAATATTCCGCTAGGACAACCAATAGGCAATACCTATATCCATATTTTAGATGGCAATAATCAAATACAGCCACTTGGAGTGGTCGGTGAATTATTTATTGGTGGTGATGGATTAGCGCTGGGCTATCTAGATCAGCCGGCCTTAACAGCCGAACGATTTGTGGTTGATCCATTTAATCGAGCCGCCAAACTCTACAAAACAGGGGACCTAGGGTATAGACGCGCAGATGGCACCATCGTCTTTGTGGGACGCAATGATTTTCAAGTAAAAATACGAGGCTTTCGAATTGAGCTTGGAGAAATAGAAAATCAATTATGCAAAGTTAATGGTGTGGAGCATTTAATAGTCCTCGCGCTTGCGCGTGAGGGTGAAGCTATTTCCTATGATAAACAGTTAGTGGCTTATTACACCGGCGATGCACAAACGGCAGAACTGAAAGAGTGGGGCAAACAAAAGCTGCCACCTTACATGGTTCCTGAGGCTTACGTGCAATTGGATATATTGCCCTTAAATCAAAATGGCAAAGTAGATAGGAAAGCACTGCCTGCTCCTGCGCCACAGGCGTTTTTAACCAAAGAGTTTGAAGCGCCCGTTGGTGAGATAGAAATGTCGCTAAGTAAGATATGGGCGGATGTTCTGAAGCAGCCCAGTATTGGCCGGCACGATAACTTTTTCGATTTGGGTGGTCACTCATTGCTTGCCGTAAGCCTTATTGAGCGAATGCGTAAAATAGGTTTACACGCAGATGTGCAAGCCATTTTTATGTCCGAAACGCTTGCCGATCTCGCTTTGGCTGTGCGCCAAAGAGGTACTCAACAAGACGTTGAAATACCACCAAACTTAATTCCAGAACAAATTCACGAAACAATTGACAGCGATATTGATGAAGACAGTATCGAGGAGTTCCGACTATGACAATGGACGATATTTTTGAACTGTGTAATCAAAAAAGCATACGTGTATACCGCGATAAAGACCAACTCGTTGTGAAAGCCCCTAAGGGAGCGATGAACGCAGAGATCGCTGCATTATTAAAAGACAATAAAAATGCGTTATTGGAACGTTTACTGACCGACAGTCAAGCAGGGGGTACCGCAGCCGACGAAATTTTCACCTTCCGCATTACGCCCGAAATGCTGACGCTGGTGGATCTTAGCCAAAGTGATATTGATGCAATAGTGGCAAAGGTAGAGGGCGGAGCGAGCAATATAAAAGATATTTACCCGCTAGCCCCTTTGCAGGAAGGTATTCTATTTCACCATTTAATGCAGGAAAACGGCGATATTTATCTTCTGCCGAATATACTTGCGTTTAAAGATAAAACCCGGCTAGACAAATTCTTAAACGCCATGCAAGGCGTGCTCAACCGACATGATGTTTTGCGAACGGGCATCGTATGGGAAAATTTAGAAGAACCGCTTCAGGTTGTATCCAGGAAAACGACATTACCAATTAAACAACTCTATTTTGATGCGTCAGGTGGTGCCGTACTCGATCAGCTTAAAGCGCACATTGACCCAAAGGTATTTCGAATCGATTTAGGTCAGGCTCCTTTGCTTCGAACGTTTATTGCAGAAGACCCCACTGAAGACCGATGGTTGCTCGCGATAATGATGCATCATTTAGTCGCGGACCACACTACGTTAGAATTAATGATTGAAGAGACCATTGCTATTCAATCGGGGCACGAAGCCGCCTTGCCGCGCCCAGTTCCGTTTAGAAATTTTATTGCGCAAATTCAAAAGGGAACCACAAAAGAAGAACATGATGCGTTTTTCTCCTCAATGCTTAGCGATATTTCTGAGCCAACTGTGCCCTACGATTTACAGGATATACAAGCAGACTTAACGGATATCGAAGAAGCCCATCTCTCTCTTGACCCTACGTTGGCTCAAGGGATAAGGGCCGTTGCGAAGAAAAATGGCGTTAGCAATGCGAGCTTATTCCATCTGGCGTGGGGGTTAGTACTTGCAAGAATTACGGGCCGAAAAGATGTTGTATTTGGTACGGTGCTCTTTGGGCGAATGCAGGGTGGCGCTGAAGCTGATCGCGGTATGGGGTTGTTTATTAATACATTACCCATCCGTATTTCAGTTACAGAACAATCACTTTCTGAAAGCTTAAAAGAAACACATTTAACGTTAGTGAAGCTATTGAAGCATGAGCATGCCTCTTTAGCGCAGGCTCAAAGAGGCAGCCAAGTATCTTCTAGTGCGCCATTATTTACAGCGTTACTAAATTACCGCCATACCGCTATGCAGCCCAACGACAATCCAAAAGCGTTGGAAGAGCAGATGGGGTTTGAACACTTAAGCGGCGATGAGCGTACCAACTATCCGTTAAGCCTATCGATTGATGATCTGGGGGAGGGCTTTGTCGCTACCGTTCAGGCACGTGAGCCTATTCGATCTGAGTCCCTAGTGGACTACTTAAAATTAGCGTTAGAAACGATAGTAAAGCAACTTAATCATGTGCCCCAAAGCAACACGGCCGACATAAACGTATTGCCGGATAAAGAATACAACCATCAAGTTTTTAGTCTAAATGATACGGCCATAGTCAATCCCGATACCTGTATACACGCATTGTTTGAATGTCAGGCAGAAAAAACACCCGACAGTACCGCTTTAATATTTGAAGAAACGCGTATTTGCTACCAACAACTCAATCGACATGCCAACCAGTTGGCGAACCTTTTAGTAGAAAAGGGCGTGCGACCTGATAGTCGAGTGGCGATTTGTTTGGAGCGCGGTATCGATATGGTCGTGGGCTTACTGGCAATTTTAAAGGCTGGTGGCTGCTATGTGCCCCTGGATCCTGCGTATCCAGTAGAGCGGTTGGCCCATATGTTGGAAGACAGTAAGCCAGTTGTAAGCTTAGTGCATAGCGCCACGCTGGAATTGATTACAACCATTGGCGACTACGCGTTAGTTAACGTGGATTCTGAAAAGCACACTATTTCACAACAACCTTGTACTACGCCGGCTATAGACCACAAATTTTCTATAGATAACCTTGCCTATATTATCTATACATCCGGCTCTACCGGTAAACCCAAAGGCGTAATGGTTACCCATAAAAATCTCCTCAATTATTTGTTGTCGGTACAGAAAGATCCGGGCATAGACGAAACGGATGTTTTACTAAACTTAACATCGCTTTCGTTTGACATAGCCAGTTTAGAGTTATTCTTGCCCCTTATTACCGGTGCAAAAACTATTCTCTCGAGCCGCTGGGATGCAGCCGATCCACGACAGTATTCGCTTCTTATGCAACGTCATGATGTCTCCATACTGCAAGCAACACCGTCAACATGGAGGTTGCTACTGGAGCACGGTTGGCCAGAATTAAAGAACCCCATAAAAATATTGTGTGGTGGAGAAGCGCTACCCGTTGATTTAAGGAATGGCTTACTTAAGCACGCTCGAGGCATGTGGAACATGTATGGCCCGACCGAAACCGCGGTCTATTCATGCATACATCAGGTTCAGTCCTCCCAAGAAGTTATAAGCATTGGTAGGGCCGTTGCGAATACGCAACTCTATATTCTAGATGATCAGCTTCGCATTGTGCCACTGGGTGCGAGCGGTGAGCTTCATATTGGCGGGGATGGAGTAAGTAGGGGCTACTTTAATCGAGACGATCTCACCGAGGAACGTTTTATTGACAGCCCCTTTCTAGACAATAAAAAAATCTATAAAACAGGGGATTTGTGTCGAATAAATAGAGATAGCAATATTGAGTACCTAGGGCGCAATGATTTTCAAGTGAAAGTTCGAGGCTTTCGTATTGAACTTGGCGAAATAGAAAATAAACTCAACGCATTGGACAGCGTGCAAGAATCGGCGGTAATTGCTCAAGATGACATGCATGGAGAAAAACAACTAAAAGCCTTTATTATTACACGAAAAGGTTGCGAATTTAGTGCCGCTTCCTTACGTACAGTACTGGCAAAAGATCTTCCTCTTTTTATGATTCCGAGCTATTTCTTGTCCGTAGACTCTATGCCTCGTACGCCAAATGGAAAACTCGATAGACAATCGCTAATTCAAGTTGATACCAGTGAATTGGTGTTGCAGGAACACCATAATTCGGCAGGCTGTACACCGCAAACAGAAACTGAGGCGTTGATACTTGAGCAGTGGGCGAAGCTCCTGAATGTTAGCGTCGTACATTCAATTAGCTGCGACCAAGACTTTTTCGACTTAGGTGGGACTTCGGTCAGTATGATCCGAATGGTCGCGTTTGTCTCAAAGACATTCGGCGTTTCGTTGTCGGTGGGGGATATGTTCCAATACCGCACCATTCAACAGCTTGCAACTTACGTAGACCAATTAATCGCTACGCCGGTAGTGGGCAATCCTGAAGAGGCCGAAGAACGTAACAGTGGCCTAATCGCGCTAAATGATGAGTCAAAAAATGTTTCAATATTTTTCGTTCCGGGGTTGAACGGTCACGCGTTAAGTCTGCAAAGTTTAGCAACGGCATTGCCTGCGTATTCAATTTATGGGTTTGAGCCGATTGACATTCACGGGGCGAAAACAGTGTCTCTTGAATCCTTCCATGATTTGTGTGCGGACTATCTATCGCTTATTAAACAGCGCAATGTTTCCGGCCCTATCTATTTGGCGGGCCATTCCCACGGCGGCATGGTGGCACATATGTTAGCGACCACGCTGCAGTCTCGCGGTGTCACTGTGTCCGGCCTTATTTTTCTGGATTCTCTTTCCAGTATTGGCAGTAGCATGCAGGACAATGTTCTAGCTAAAAGAAATGTTAGCGCTTTAGCCCCGGACTATATGCAGTCAATTTTCAGCAATTTCGAGACCTATCTAAATTGCGATCTACGCGTTGAGGCGGAGTACTTACGTTCGCTAAGCGAGCAGGAAAGGCTTTCGCATATTGCGGAACAATTATTTTCACATCACATAATCCCGTCACCATCTACTGAGTTTGTGGCGACATATCTTTTAAATAGAAAACGTCATGAAGATATGCTGACCGATTACGTGCTGAATCAAACGATTCCAACCTTTAAAGGCAGAGCCTGTCTATTTAAAGTTACCGAAACGCAAAAAATACAGCTGGATGAACTAGGAGAATATTATGGATGGGAATCGTTTGTTAGCGAAGGGCTAGATGTCCGTGTTGTTGAGGGCGATCATGAAAGCATGCTACAAGAGCCGTACGTTAACACTACCGCGACAACAATTACGAAATGGTTAGAAAGCCTCAATACTCAATAAACGTTCAACGACAAAGAATTTACTATGAAATTATCATTTTCTAAAAAATCATTGATTATAGTGTCTACGGTACTCGTTTTCGGTATTGGTTATTACAGCTTAATGCCAAACAGCCCTGCGCCCGTCAAGCAGGCCGTAGACAAGGTTGCGTTAACGGTTACTGCGGTTCAACCCACCACAGCAGAATGGCCTATTCGAATACCGGCCTACGGCAATATTGTGGCATGGCAAGAAGCAAGCGTGGGGTCTGAGTTGGGTAGCTTGTTAGTCGAATCGGTATTGGTCGATGTGGGTGATCAGGTCAGTAAAGGGCAGATACTGGCCACCTTTAATTCCGATATGCTTGATGCAAGTGTTGCGGAGCAGCGAGCCAGTGTAGAGGTGGCAAAAGCTACGCTTTCTGAAGCGCAAGCAAACGCAGAGCGAGCCCGCCAACTTCGCGTGAATAATGCCCTTAGTGAACAACAAGTAAAGCAGCAACTGACCGCCGAAAAAACCGCGCAAGCACGGCTTCAGGCAGAGCTTGCAAAATTGGAGTCGACGCAGATTCGACAAAAACAAACACTATTACGGTCTCCAGATAGTGGTGTTATTTCTTTGCGCACAGCAACCGTGGGTTCTGTCGCCTCACCGGGAGCAGAATTATTTCGTCTCGTTAGACAAAATAAATTGGAGTGGCGCGCGGAAGTTACACCCGAAAATATTGGCTATATCGAACCAGGCCAGGGCGTGACTATTCTTTTACCAAACAAACTGTCAATCGCGGGGCAGGTACGCGTTGTCGCACCCACGGTGGATTCAACTTCACGCACGGGGTTAATTTATATAGATCTACCCCATAACCGGTTTGCCAAATCTGGAATGTTTACGGCGGGCGAAATAGATGTCGGCATAGCTCAGGGCCTAACCATCCCCGAAACGGCCGTTGTCTATAGAGAAGGCCTTAGCTTTGTCTTTATTGTTAATAAAGACAATCGTGCAGTACAAACAGAAATTACTATCGGTAGGCATCATGCGAAACGGTATGAAATAAAACAGGGCGTTACTCTCTCTGACTGGATAGTAGAGACGGGGGCTGGGTTTCTTTCCGATGGCGATACTGTATATGTCTCTGAAGATGAACGAAATAAAACTGTATCCGTACGCTAGTGATCGGCTATTCCGCGTTGTATAACCACAAGAATTTAAGATATGAATATTTCATCTTGGTCCATTAAAAATCCCATTCCAGCCGTTCTTTTATTCATCCTTCTCACCCTGCTAGGCACGATGAGTTTTAAAAGAATGATCGTGCAGGAATACCCCGACATTGAACTCCCTATGGTGATCATTACCACCATTTTACCGGGCGCCTCCCCAGATCAGTTAGAAAATGAAGTCGCTAGAAAGCTGGAAAATGCAATTTCGAACATATCGAATATTAAGCATATCTATTCGGTAATCGCTAAAAGTTCTGTTACTACGATTGTCGAATTACAGCTGGATAAAAATCTATCCGATGCGATGAATGATATCCGCGATACATTAAATCGCGTTCGTAGCGACCTGCCTACCGATATCACCGAACAGCATATTGGTAAAATCGATACTGCGGGGCGCCCCATCCTCACGTATGTGGTTACTTCGCCCAATAAAGACGAAGCGGCAATTTCTCGCTGGGTAGACAATAAAGTGTTTAAGGTACTGCAAACAGTACGAGGTGTGGGGAACGTATCACGTATTGGTGGCGTGGATAGAGAAATACGCGTGGAGGTAGACCCCATAAGGATGGCGGCACTTAATGCTTCTATCGCGGATATTTCTCGTCAGATACAACGCGTACAACAAGAAGCTTCTGGCGGCATAGCTGAACTCAATGGTGTAAAGCAAACTGTTCGAATTATCGGCACGCTAGAAACCGCTGCTGATATCGCCAATTTAGAAATTCCGTTATCGGACGGACGAAGAATTAAACTAAATCAAGTGGCAGATGTATCCGACACTTATTCCGAACGGCTCTCTAGCGCTTTATTAGATGGCGAATCTGTTGTGGCCTTCGAAGTTACTCGTGCAAAAGGCGCCAGTGAAATTGACGTCGCGAATAAAGTACGTGCTGCACTAAAAACATTGCATACCGATGAATCTCACATTGATGTTGTTGAAGCGTTCAATGGCGTGGACGCAGTGACCGACGCCTATTCAGGGTCTATGCAGTTGTTGTATGAAGGTGCTTTATTGGCCGTGTTTGTTGTGTGGCTGTTTTTACGTGATTGGCGAGCGACGTTTATTTCTACGTTAGCGTTACCTCTTTCTGTTATCCCAACGTTTGCACTTATCCACTATATGGGGTTTAGCCTCAACACCGTGACACTCCAGTCGCTTGCGTTGGTGGTGGGTATTTTAGTGGATGATGCTATTGTCGAAATCGAAAATATTGTACGACATTTGCGCATGGGCAAGTCTCCTAAACAGGCCGCGATGGATGCCGCGGATGAAATCGGTCTCGCCGTTGTAGCGACGACCTTAACGTTGGTGGCCGTGTTTTTACCTACGATTTTTATGACCGGTATTACGGGTAAGTTCTTTACTCAATTCGGTTGGACATCTTCTATCGCTATTCTATTTTCGTTACTTGTTGCTCGTTTACTTACGCCTATGATGGCGGCGTATTTGCTTAAACCCGTCGTTACGCAGAAAAAAGACTCCAGGCTAATGGGGTATTACCAGCAAGCTGCAGATTGGTGTCTTGCACATAGAAAGACCACTGTTTTCGCTTCCATGGGAATATTTATCGCCTCATTGGCACTTGTTCCTCTGTTGCCAAAGGGCTTCCTTCCTATTGCTGATCGAGGTCAAACAATGGTAAGTGTCGAATTGCCTCCCGGTGAGTCTCTCGCGAACGCGACGCTTATTGCAGAGCAAGTGCGCACACTGGTTCAGGAAGATGAAGACGTTGTACAAATATATACGTCCATTGGCGAAGGTTTTGCTGGAGGCAATATGTTCGCCTCCAGCGGACCAAATCAGGAACGTAAAGCCACGCTTACCGTGAACTTAACGCAAAGATCCCAGAGAGAAAGAACACAATCAGAAATTGAAACTGATTTAAGGAAACGATTAGAGTACTTGCCCGGCGTACGAATTGTGGTGGGCAGCGGGGGTATGGGCGAGCAATTGACGTTGGTGTTATCGGGAGANGATCCTAGGTTGCTGGAACAGAGTACCCATAGATTACTGAGAGAATTACGCACAGTACCGGGCGTGGGTAATATTAGTTCCAGTGTCAGCTTAGCCAGCCCAGAGCTTGTGGTAATACCCGATTTTTCAGCGGCGGCTGAATTGGGCGTTACTACTCAGGCTATGGGCGAAGCCCTACGAATTGCCACAAGTGGTGACTACAGCCAAGTGCTCGCTAAGCTCAACTTAGCCGAAAGCCAAGTGCCTATTCGAGTGCGGTTACCGGATTCAGCTAAACAGGATATCTCCACTCTCAGTCGCCTTTCCGTACCGGGTAAATACGGTAATGTGATGTTAGGAGCGGTGGCGGAATTTAAATTACAAAGTGGACCAGAACAAATTAACCGGTACGATCGCAATCGCATTGTAAACGTTACAGTAGAGCTAAACGGAAAATCGTTAGGCGCTACGCTTACGGAGGTTAACGCTCTGCCGTTTTTCGGAAGCCTTCCTGCAGGAATAAAACGCGTGTCCACCGGGGACGCAGAAGTAATGGAAGAATTATTTGCAAGTTTTGGTGTGGCAATGATTACCGGTGTACTTTGTATCTACATGCTACTGGTATTGTTATTTAAAGATTTTTTTCAACCGATTACGATTATTGCGGCGCTTCCCTTGTCTATTGGAGGCGCATTTGGTGCACTTTTAATTACAAAAAATGCACTATCGATGCCGTCGCTAATTGGTTTATTGATGTTAATGGGGATCGCCGTGAAAAACTCCATATTATTGGTGGAATACACGGTAGTGGCACGCAAGGACAAGGGCTTATCTAGAGTGAATGCACTGCGTGATGCCTGCCACAAGCGAGCACGCCCAATCATAATGACGTCCATAGCTATGGGGGCAGGAATGTTCCCCGTGGCACTAGGTATGGGGGCGGACCCAAGTTTTCGAGTGCCTATGGCAACGGTGATTATTGGCGGCCTTATTACTTCTACGTTACTCAGCCTTTTCATTATTCCTGTTATTTTTACGTATATTGACGACATGGCCGTTTGGTTAAAGAAGCCTTTTGAAAAAAAGGACAGTACACACGGATTAGATTTTGAAAAAATAATAAATAGCGGAAATAGCAGGAACCAAAGTGAGTTGAGTGAAAATCTATAACAGTGTTCATATGTAAACATTAACTTAAATCGTTACGCCTAAACATTCGATAGCAATTGTTTGGGGTGAAGCACACTTTTACACATTGTAATGGCAGGAATTCTACATATGAATGTATTTTGTTTACCTTACGCAGGTGGTAACGCCAAAATAATTTATCGAAGCTGGCAACATTGTTTACCTAGTTCAATAAAAATAGTGCCGGTCGAGCTGGCGGGCCATGGGCACCGATTCGGTGAACCCTTTCACCGTGATGTGCAATCGGTGGTCGAAGATATTCTACACACGATAACACCTGATTTACATCACGAGCCCTACGCCATTTACGGACATAGTATGGGCACGCTGCTCGCTTATGAGCTGGCGCGAGCCATAGCGGCCATCAATGCGCCCCCACCTTTAACTCTCTTCCTTTCTGGCCGCAGGCCCCCTCATAATTGCCCTAAACCACGAAATATTCATACCTTTAGTGACGCTCTCTTATTAGAAGAAATGAAAAGGATGGGCGGCACGCCTACTGTTTTCTTTGAAGATCAATCGCTTATCGATGCTTTTTTACCTGTTTTTCGTAACGATTACAAAATTTTGGAACGCTATAGGTTCAAAAATATCATTCACCCAACTTCTGCGGATATTGTTTTTATTCATAGTGATGATGACCCTGTAGTCGTCGGAGATGATGTAAACGAATGGGAAAAATACACCACAGGAAGTTTTAGACGAGAAAATATGCAGGGTGGACATTTTTTTATTAACGAGAAGAAACACGCTATTTGCCACTTGATACAAGAAGAGATTACTTGCGCTGTTATCTAGTTTTAGTCTGCGTCATAATCTAACGGGGCCGACGGGCGCTCAGTTGGCCTATATAAGAAAAACACCTGGCACGCTTTCGAACGAGAGTGATGTTTCGTTAATTATAGGTAAGTGGCTATTTACAGGGAAAACTGCTGGTATAGTCTAAAAATTACCGAGGTTTGTTAGGCCGAAGCTGCGATCAACGATGCATAATTCTAAAAAAGGGAGAAATGGACGGCTTTAGTTCGATGAGGGGTATTTGTTGATAGCGGTGGATACCAATACAGACCTAGAATCCATTTTGATAATGGGCGAAAAATCCATTCTATTGACGCCCGATGATCTCGAATCGGGTAGTAATTACATTCTAATAAAGCTGCCCGTGGGCGATTATCATATTTAAAAATTAAGATAGCTGACTATTGGTATGTAACGATGAAAAATGTTAATTACTTTTGGGGCTTAACTATAAATAAACATTCTGTTAGTTATGCGGGTAATCTCGTCGGATCTTTTTATTGATTATTCTCTAGACGCTATATTTACTTACATTCAACTAATGTTGAAATGGTAAATAAATCGTCTGAAGCACTAGAATTTATGCAAGGAAGTTTTCCTCAGTTAATGAGCTCAATCACCATGGATTATACTGGGCCGGGGGAAGATTGTTTTCTGGATTTTTGTGCAAGATGTGCCGAGCAATGCGGAACGTGATAGTGGGTTTCAGGAGTGGTTACGATGAATAGGCTGATATCGCTAATACTTCTTTTTCATCAATGGTAAGCGCAGATGTTATCCCCATTAAAAAGTTGTTTCGTGAGCCTGATTTACAGCTGTTTAGGTTATCTCCTGATGCAACACGAATGCTGGGTGATGTAATTAAGGATAAAGCTAAAACGTTGGAGCTTATAGACTTCGAAACACTAAGGTCCACCGATATTTTCGGGTTTTCTTACGGAGTGCATGGTCGATTCGAAGAGTACGGGTGGGTAGATAATGATACAGTCTATGTGGAAAGTGTATCCGTCACGGGCGGCAGAAATCGCTTTTTAATCGAACTCAATGGCCGCATGGGGATTGATTTTACCGTACCGATGCAACGTTTAACGGGCCGGTTTGAAGTCGTCGATCTGCTGGATAATGAAAACGATCGTTTATTGGTTTCTCGAACGATACGCGCCAATGGTAACAAAGTTAAACTGTATACCATAAGTACGCAGGATCTTTTAGATCGAAATTTTTCGCAAGCCGAAAATTTCAAACACCCTTTAAGCAATGCTATAGCGTATATTTCTGATGCCGGACGTGTGCGTATGGCCTTCACCCACAAGAAGGATACGTTGCTATACCACTATTTAAATAGTAATAATAAATGGAAGGAGTTTCACACGTTTGATAACGCTAAGGCCACTTTTATCTCTGTTGGGTTTATAGATGATGACACCATTGCTGTCTTGTCAAACGAGGCTACCGATAAAATTTCGCTTGTTGAGTATAGTCTAGCCAATAGTGCGTTTCGTAATGTGTTGTTTCGACATGCGACCTACGATTTAATGGGTGCAGAATTGGACGATGGAAAACTGAAAAATCCGGTGATACCGGTTATGCGAAAGGATATTTTTATTTGGCAGAAACTCTACGAAAGAGTAACGATGCCGCTAAGAATACCGCGTTGGCGCTGCAATTTTACGATAAGGCGATAGAGAGTGGGTTTGATGCTGCTAGGGTAAAAAAGCGGCGTTACTTTATGATATGAAGGATACCCGTATGGATGTTTCAAGTGTGCTTGACGCTCTGAGCGGTAAAAAGATGATGCGGAAATATTACGAGCAATTGAAGCCTCTGATGCGCTAACAACCGCAGAGCAGTCGAAATTTGCGGGTTTTATTGATGAATATTTTTATCCTTTATCGACCGAACTAAAAGTGGTTCTTAACCGGCTAAGGTCCGATCGTAAGGCTCTTGCTACTGAGGACCGCGGCGAAACAACGCAAGGTGTTAAGGTTGACCTCGATATCGGTTCTTAGGTGCAATTGCACCTAGCGCTAGAGGGATTGGGTGAGGGTTTAAATAATGATGAGAGCCTTCGAGGGTCGCCCCGATTTTTATTAAAGGGGTATTGGTACTTGTTGGGCGCAGAAGAGAAAATCCTGCAAGAAGATCTTCTTTCTGTTAATTAGGGGAACTGGTTTCAGCCGACTGTCACTCTCCCCGAGTTAGAAAGGGAAGGCTCAATTACACTGCGTTTTGAACTGTATTCTATGGAGGACCAGAAACGGATGTTAGCGTTAGCCAGTGAATTAGCCCTTATTGTTCCAATGTATGGCATGGCACGCCTTGGCTGCAAGCCATTCAGGGGGAGCCGCGTATAGCTTAACTTAGAGGGTTTGGTCGTGAGCCCTGCGCCTAAGAGATTAAATTTTCGCCGAAATGGCGCCATAATCATTGTTAGTTGTTAGATCAAACGGTAATATACGCGCCATACTTATGACTTTTTGGCGCGATTACGTGTACCACCGTAACCGCGAGTTTTGATAGGGCGGTTTTGCGGGCACATGTTAAAGGCGAGTTTACAGATTCTAGGCCTAGAGCGGGGAGCGACTCAGCAGCAAGCAAAGGCAGCTTATCGCCGGCTGACGGCTGCCTATCACCCCGATCGAAACCCTGGCGATCGGCATGCAGAAGAGATGTTTAAATTAGTCTGTAATGCCTATAAGATGTTATTACCGGAATTACCGAGCGGCGCTGATTCTAAAGATCTAATGCCATTAAACACCGCGCTGGACACGTCTCATTGCCGCCGAAAGCGACGCGGTACCCGTTCGGAACGCCGCTTTAATTGGCAGCTGGCTGAAGATTACATTGGTACGCAAGTAAACTGTCAAGCATAAGCTCTCAATGGGTTTCTCTATTATTTCCCCTTCCTAGCGGTTACCTGCCGCGAAATGTTTTCTTATCCAGCGCATTTAAAAATAACCGGCCGGCCAGCTGCAATGCCTTCATTATTCACCTCAGTTAATACTAGAGAGCTTATCTCTTAAAACTATTGCCGTGGCGTGTTTGGTTTTATCGATTGCCACCCTTGGTGCTTAGTCAGTACGTTTAACGGTTATGCATTAGATGTTGCTGTGTTCCTATTGGTATTCCTAATAGAGGTCTATTGGCTGGCGCTCCGGCCCACTTACGAATAGGAGAATAGTTATCGTTGGTCGTTAGTTTTTTGCGAGTATTAACTTGGTGCGTTGGTGCGTATGTAACCCAATAATACTGGTTATTAGGGGCGTTTTAGCACTATTAAAGTGCGATTTATTTCGCGATAAGCAGTTAAATAAGCCTACAAAAATAGTCGTTTTTGTTCATAATTGAAGTGATGTTGGGTTGAGCAACACTGAAGTGTAACGCGGATGTTTTGGAGGGGATTGTGGTCGAGAATTTGGAGTTTAGACATTGGTTAATTCAGCCGGGAAACCATCGAATTTTTCAAAAATTCAGGCAAGAATTAAAGCAGTATTTTACTCAAGATGTTGAGATAAAATCTTGGATGGACCTTTACCATTTGTTTGAAGTGGCGTTGACGCATACTGAAGAGGCTATTCGGTGGTTTGATCCCATTATTAGGAATAACCCTCCTTCAGCTGCGAACGGGGCTACGGCCACTCAAATTCTGCTCTATCGGGGGGCTTATGTTAATCGGGCGGAGCTACCTACTTCGAGTGTTAATCATGCTAAACGCATCATGTACCGTGGCCAAGTAATGGAAGATACGGAATTGGCAGAAGCTGCTCCAGAAAATGATGCCGCTGAAGTGAACCCGCCCAAAAAAGTGCGTTATTACCGAGGCGTAAAAGTAGAGTCTTAATGGTGGTGTAATGACACTGTGTGAGCGGGTTAAAGCGCTAGTAGTACCTCTTTAGGTTTGATGATTATCGGTCAAGCCCCAATATGGGGAGTGATTAACGCGCCAATGTTTTATTTGGTGCGTGGGTATCAGATTGGCTTAAATTTTAATCAAGGAACGCACGTTCTGCTGTATAGGGTACGCTTATTTTGACCCTAAGTTGGGGCTGCATACTGTGAATTTACTTGATCTACATGGGTTTTTTTACCGTGGGGGAAGAGGAATAATAGGCGCCAATGGGGTAACATTATGGTGCGATTCGTTCCGCTGCAAAAGGTCTTTGCACGTCAAACACCTCTTGTGTACGAAGGCTTGCACACCCCATAACAATAATTGAGGCTGCCTATGTTCAAACTTCTACATCTTCTGCTTGCGTCACTTTTACTGTATACCGCGTGGTTGCAGCTAAATGATCCCGACCCTCTCTTTTGGGTAACCTTGTATATTCTAGCGGCTGCTGTTCCTTTATTGGCCATAATGGTTGCTCGTACAGCAAAAGTGAGTGTGCTAACAGGTATTGCAGCGGGTTATTGCGTGGCGGGTTTTGTCATGACTTTGCCGGGAGGCTTCGAATATCTCCATCATATTGCGTCTGAATCGTTAATTCAGGATATGAGCCCCGCTAAGCCGTATATCGAGGAAGCGCGAGAGCTTATTGGCGCAATGTTTGCGCTGGTCGTGGTGGTTTCGTATTGGGCTGTCCATCAAAAAGGCTGGCGCTCTTTACGCGGTTAACGTGATGGTTAAAATAAGAAAAGCTCAGCCACGGTAACACCGGAACTGAGCTTTTTTACGTTATACGGCAGGCTTTTTAAGTGCGTGTTTTTTACGACTGTAAAATACTGATAAGTTTTTGACAAATATCGGTAGAGGCTATGCCATCTCTCTTTTCTGTTTCGCTCAGCAGGCCTGATAACGAGCTAATAAAAATAGCGCCGTCTTTTTTGTGAGGCGTTATTGCGCCGTGCGAGCCTTTCACTAAATGGGTGTCTAAAGGTATTACGTCCATCAGTGTTCGAAAACCGAGTTTTTTCTTGATGAGTTTGGCTCCTACTTTCAACAGCGGGAAACGAATTGCAGGGTCGAGAAAAAGCTCGACTGGGTCGTAGCCGGGTTTTCGATGAATGTCGACACATCGTGCAAAATCCGGTGCTTTTGTGTCGTCAAGCCAGTAGTAATAGCTAAACCAAGCATCAGGTTTGGCGATGGCAACTAATTCACCGCTACGCGGGTGATCTAACCCTGCTTGAAACTTTTCTTCTTTTCCGAGAACACACTCAATTTCGTCTTGCTGCTCCAGTAGCGCGCGTACTTTCGGTACTAGTGCGGGGTCTTGAATATAGACATGGGCGAGCTGGTGGTCGGCAACGGCAAATACTTTGCTGGCACCGGCGTCCAGTAATTCTAGGCCAAGTTCTTCTCGCAGCGTAATCCAGCCCTTTTGGCGGAACAGCCTGTTGAGGTGGCAAGCGCGGCTAACCGGCTGTATGCCGTACTCGGAAAGCACAACCAATTCATAATTATGTGCTTTTGCGTAGTCAGCCAATTTTCCGCACACCGCGTCAATCGCCTTAAGTTCGTCGCCAATGCTACTGTGCTCGGGCCCCACTTTTTGTAACGCGTAATCTAAATGCGGTAAGTAAACGGCAGCAAAATCAGGGGATTGTTGCTCAAGGGTTTTTAGTGCGCATTCGGCTATCCACTGGGTAGAGGTGATATTGCTTTTTGGCCCCCAAAAATTGAACAGTGGGAAGCTGCCTAACGCTTCGTTAATGTCGGCTCGCAGCGCTGTTGGAGCGGTGTAGATGTCGGGTAATTTACGGCCATCTGACGGGTACATGGGGCGAACAGTAATGGCAGTGTCAGCAGGGCAGTACATGTTATACCAGCAAAAAATATTCGCCGTGGTCGCGTTTGTGGACTGCTGCTTCACTTTATCCCATATTTGTTCAGCCTGAATGAGGTGGTTGCTTTGGTGCCAAAACCGCACTTCTGCTTGATCGCGAAAATACCAACCGTTGCCGACAATGCCGTGATCCGCAGGTGTCTTGCCCGTAAAATAAGTGGTTTGCACGGAACACGTCACCGCTGGCAGCATCGACTGAATATGGCTTTGACAGCCAGCGTTAGCCATTTTCTGCAAATGAGGGGTGTGTTCGCCAATGTGTTTGGGGCTTAGCCCAACGACATTAAGTACCAGTAGTTTAGGTGTATGAGAGTTCTGAGGCACTTATTCAACCACCTGAGGCTTTTGGCCTCGTAATACCGAGTTGCCCTCAAATAATTCTGCTTGGTCGTACCCAGATTCGGTCCAGTCCGATTCTTTAATTTGCCCGCTTTGGCTGTAAGCGGTTACAGCATTGAGATAACACATTTTGTGGACGTCTTCTTTAGGAATGCCGGACTGCAACATGAGGTTGGCGGTTTTGGGAACGGATAAAGGATCAGAAACGCCCCAGTCGGCGCTGGAGTCGATAAAAATTCTTTCCGAGCCGTATTCCCGTGCAATGTTAACCATGCGTTCGCTACCCATTTTGGTTTGAGGGTAAAGGGTAAACGCGGTCCAGTAACCGCGGTCTAAGACTTCTTTAACGGTTAGCTCATTGTTGTGATCGATCACAACTTGAGTAGGGTCTAACCCGTGCTCAGCGCAGAGCTCCATCGTTAAAATGGTTCCCTTTAACTTATCGCGGTGCGGCGTATGAACCATAACCGGTAGATTGAAATCTTTGGCTAGTTCAAGCTGCGCGCGTAAATATTTTTCTTCGAGCGCCGTACCTTCATCAAACCCGATTTCGCCAACGGCGACAACACCCTCTTTTGCGAGGAATAGCGGCAGTATTGCCATAACTTCTTCGGCGAGCGCTTCGTTATTTGCTTCTTTAGAATTTAGGCCGATCGTACAATAATGTTTGATGCCGAATTGTGAGGCGCGAAAGCGCTCCCAGCCAACCAGTGAGGCCAAATAATCCCGATAGGTTTCCACGGATGTGCGGGGTTGACCCAGCCAAAAAGCGGGTTCTATGACGGCGACAACACCGGCTTTGGCCATTGCTTCGTAGTCATCGGTGGTGCGAGCACTCATATGAACGTGCGGATCGATATACATGGTATTCACCTTATGTCTTTGTGTCATTGAGAGGTTGACGCTCTAATTGCCCATGCTGGCGATAGTGGGCCAGTGTTGGGGTGCATGGGTTTGGGCAACGTTTTTGGCGAGAATGGTGGCTAAGGGTTGTGCCGTTGAATGAGGGTTTTCTTGTAACGACAGTGCAATAGCGGCACGAATTCTAGCGTTGCTACGTGTAAATTCGTGCTCTAAATAAGCCAGCATTTTGTCGGTGCTACACTGCCAGCCAATACAGCAATATAAATCCCATGGCACAGCGCGGCTAGCGGCATGACGTTCGAGGCTGTAGTCGTGAAGCATTGTGATTAATGCTTCGTTATTGCGGGCTCTTAAACCCTCAATAGACCAAATAGGGACCGCTAGAAACGCCGCCTTTAGAATGAGCTGGTTCCACCCCGCGGAGTCGAAATGTAAGCTTGCGAATGTATTACGGTGGGCCACTGCACTGAACACACTTTCGATATTACTGCGCGCCGCTTCGCGCGCGCGCTCCACAAAACACTCGCCGTGCGGTATGAAACGCAAACTTTGCACCAGCAAAATTTGTTCATTTACGTCGGCTGTTTTGAACAGCTCGTTAATCGCTGTAACGTAGGTTGCTTGGTCGACACTATTCGCTAACGATAGCAAAACCACTAATCTCGCGGCTTGAGCATGTTCCCATTGCTGAAGCACCTGGAATGGGTCGTAGTCGTCCAGCTTCAACGCATCGTTCTTTGAGGTTTTTTGTTTTTCAAACCATCGAGGACAAATGGCAAAAAGATAAAAAAAAGCGTGTTGGCTAGGTTTATGAGTTAGTGACGCTAAACTATGAGAAAGCTTTTCAAAACCCTCCGGTTGCGAAGCGCTGAGGTTATTGAGTAGCGTCTGTAATAATGAACCTGCAAGATTAACCATATGGACTAACTCGCCTTAATGTTACGTTGTAAAATTAAACATAAGCCAAAGCATGCTAGTGCAACGCTAGCCGTGAAAAAATAGCCTAAAGCGAACAATAAACTCGAGTCGATTAAGCATAACCCTGCTAGAAGACCTCCAATCGCTTTTGGGATAAAACGTTGTGGCCCTGGCAACAAAAAACGAATGCTATAGATGAGCCATGCAGCGGCGATGGATATGGCCATGAGCGCAGGCCAGTATGCATAGCCCGCTGGAAACGCGATACTGTAGGTTATATAAAGTGCGAACACGAGAGGTGCGGCCAATAACACTAATGGTATAAAGCTGCTGACATGATTTAAATGTTCGCTGCGTGCTAGATAAGTTATGCCTGCGATGTAGGCTGTTAAGCAGATACCCGCAGCGAATAAGGTGCCGTTAAGTGTTCCTACGAGTAGCGCGGCAGTGATATACAGCATGCATCGACAGCTTCCCATCACCCACGCACTGAAAGACCATTGTTTGTGCTTCCAGTCATACAGCAGAATACAGAGGATAAGAAGGGAAGCCGCAGTGAGAGCGACCGCTCTTTTTTCATAAGGTGTTGTTCCCGCGAAGATTGCTAATGCCACGATAAAAAAAAGTGTCGCGAAGCTACTTACTTCTTTGACACTGGTTTCGCCGTTAACAATGGGGCGGTTTTGTTGGTGGGCTTTATCCCACTCAGCATCGAAAGCGTCGTTAAAAAACATGCCGCCTAGATACAATAGGCTGAAGGCAAACAAGACGGCGGCGAGCAATGCGATAGACGGTGTCGTCGCGGTGAAAGACACACTTGCGAATGCCATTCCAGCTAAGGCGTTGCTCCACACTGTAGGCAAATTGGAGGCGCGCCCTAGCGTTAACGCTGTTGCCAGTTTCATTGTAACTTATCCTTTATCCACAGTAGTTCCCGGCTAATATTGTCGACAACGGAACTTGCGCGCAGGTGGGAGGGCAAAACGTCAAAGGTATAGGTTTCAACTTCCAGGTGTGCGGTGATCATGTGCTTTTTTTGTTGCGCTAATAACGTAAGCAGATCGCGCTGTGTCGTTTGCAATAGGCCCATCGACGCGCAAAAAACGGGAACATGAAAATGGCTGCGTAAATCACTGTGATTGGCAGCTTTATTCAATGCCGGTTGAAGATCCATAAAAAAGTGCTGTTCGTCGTTATGTCGCACACTGGTTTGGTGTAAATAAACGTTATCGGTGAAAGCCGATAGTTGCGTGCGCATGTCGTCGTTTAAGTTGGGAATATGTAACGCTGCCGTTAATTGTATTTTATAAATGGGAATTTCGGCCGTCAGTAACTGTTGTGCGCTTTCGACGGAATCTTCAAACATGACCGCTGCGTGGCAGGTGTCTAAGCAAACGCCAATGTATTCTTTAAGCAACTTGTTTTCGGCATCACTGGCGGTAAACATAAACTGTTGAAAAAAGTTAAGCGTATCTTGCGTTGTTTCTAAATAGCAGCCGGGCTCCGGTTCAAGTGCCAGCTGGATAGTGTTGCTGGTTTGTGTTTTTAGCTCGGCCAAAAAGTGGGCGAGTCGTTTTAAGTTGTTCGCGGCCATGTGCACGGCTGTTGTATTGCAGAAGTTGGGCTTAAACCCAACTGGCACGGTTGAAATACTGCCTTGTATTCCCTTTGGTAGTAATTCGGATAATATTTCGGCCAGTTGGCAGCTGTAGATAAAACGTTCTTCCGTTTGCCAGTCGGGTTGATAGACCTGTTCTTTAACCGGTTGCCCGTGAAAGGTACCGTAAGGAAAACCGTTAAGGGTAAAAACGTAGAGATTTTCCTCATTCAGCCAATGTTTAAATTCTATTAGGGCCGTGTAGTTATCACATAAATATCGTGCCGCAATGGCGGAAAGCCGCAGCCCAACCCCAAAGGGCGTGTCGGGGTTTACGCGTTTTTTAATTGCAGGCAGGTATCGGCGTAAATTTTGAACGAGCGTAGGCCAATCTTCACCAGGATGAATGTTCGTGCAATAAGTGAGATGGCTGCCGTCTGAAAGTTTCATTGTGTTTCAGTTAGGCAGCGCTATTGTCGACAGTCTTGGCCGAGGCTTGAAAAAAATTCTGTAATTTATTGCGCGCGCGCAGTAAGGCCTGCTGATCAATATGATTGGCTTCTAAGGTTTTTCCAAACCCTGTGAGTAAAGTAATACAGAGCTGGCCGCCAAGGTGTTGACGAAATTCTTCTAAGCCTTTGAGTAGAGCGCTTTCTCCCTGTTCGGTGTTCCAGTGCAAACTGGGGTGCCATACGTCGAAACCCAGTGACCGAATAAGAAAAATAATATGCTCAGCTTTATCTTGTTCTAGGAGACCCACTTCAACGGCGTAGAGCGCGTCGAGCGCCATGCCTATAGCAACCGCTTCACCGTGTGAAAGTGCGTGAGAGGTGAGAGATTCTAATTTGTGTGCACTCCAATGACCGTAATCTAAGGGGCGGGCACTTCCCATTTCAAAGGGGTCGCCGCCGTTACAAATTTGATTTAGGTGTAGTTCTGCGCAACGTTTAATGAGATGAGCCGATGCCTTGCTTTCGCGTTGTACTAGCGCTTCGCGATTAGCGTAAATCCAGTGATAAAAATTGGCGTCTCGAATTAAGGCTACTTTAATCGCTTCGGCAAAGCCTGAGCGAAAATCGCGATCGGCCAAGCTATCGAGAAAAACAGCATCGTTAATAATGGCGTGAGGGACGGCAAAGCAGCCAAGTAAATTTTTAATGCCCACGCTGTTAATGCCATTTTTTACGCCCACGCCTGCGTCGTTTTGAGCGAGTACAGTGGTAGGCATTCTAATGAGTCGAATACCTCGGTGAAACGTAGCGGCCGCATAGCCTACTGCATCGAGCACACCGCCGCCGCCAATGGCAATAACATAGGATTGGCGGTCGAGTTCTGCTTCCAGCATGAGGCTGTGCATGCGCTCTATTTGAGTGTGGGTTTTGGCCGCTTCGCTGGCGGGTACGGTATGTAAGGTGTTGTGCCAGTCTATGTTGTGTACGGCGCAATATTGCCGAATTTGTGCGTCGAGAAGGGGTTGCTTGTCGAGTACACCTTGGTCGATAAAAAATTGCACTTTGACTGTGGCACCGGTCGATTTACCACGGCATAGCTGCTTGATAAGCGTGCTATTTGCCGGTTGGAATGCATGGCGAGTAAAGCAAAGCGGATAACTAAAATCGATGTTAAAGCGTGGGTTTAACTGGTTCTCTGTTTGTTCGATATGCGATGTTTTTTGGGCTTTGGGTGCGGTTAGCCATTGGACGAACCGATAAGACGCGAGTGCCACTATGGGCAGACTAATGCTGGCAGCGAATGCGAGCCCAAAAGACGCGTAGTGATTGGCCCAGTTACCTACACTGGCGTAGGCAAGGGCGATGCCAGCGTTTGACAGCATGGTGATAGGTAAGAATGTGCGAAGGGGCATTTTGGTAAGCCCGGCAGTGACTACGGAGGCCTCGGCCAAGACGGGAATCGCGCGCGTAAAGAGCAACGCACTACTGCCGTACCGCTGTGCAGCCAAGTGCGCGGCATCGATATCGTGTTTAGCGAAGAAGCGACGGAGCAGTGTTTTATTCGCGCTGGCACCAAGACCATAGCCCAGTATGCAGCCTGCGCACATGCCAGCCCAAATGACCAAAAAGCCTGTGATAAAGCCTTGTGAAATAACGGCCCAAATAGACAGTACGCTTGACGGAATAGGCAGTACAACATCAAAGGTTAGGCCTAGAAATATAAGCCCGCTGGCAAGCACGCCGTGTTCGAGCGTGGTGACGCTTTCGAGCAGGGCGCTCAGTGACTCTTCTAATAAAAAGTGGGAACCCACAATTAAAAGGATAATGAGCGCAACAATGGCGCTATACCGCGTCAGTGATTGCAGAGCGCTAGAGTGACCCGAATGTGGGTGGGAGCCGCGCATAGTAAGACCTCAATTATTATTATTTGTTTTTTAGCAACGCAGTATAAATTGTGCGCATTAGCATAAAGGATCGATAAGGCTAATGCCACGGCGTTTATATTGCTTCGGCAGCTGCATCCCGCACTAAACGTAGCATTTTAGGCTTAATGCGTTCGTCATAGGTGGCGGCGCCATTCGCAAAATCGACATACCATGAATAGTGGGTGTAGAAATGGTATGGCGAAGAACTCCACACATGGCTTCTGGCAGGACTGGGGAACAGGCGGATGTTAATCGCAGGCGCGGAGCATTGGAGTTCTGCCAGAGTACTAAGCTCCCGAATATTCGGTAAGCGCCAATCGGTGCTGCCTGCAAAGCCATTTTCGGTGTTCAGTGCCGTTACGTGGATTAATGCTTCGGCCCAGTTTAACTCTAATGCTGTGCCTTCATTGCAGGTTTCACCTGTGGTGCCGAGTAGACATTGGCTCCAGGTTAAGTCTGTTTGTGAATCGGTAACCGTGTGGTTGTTATGTTGAACGTAGCGGTTATCGGGGGCCGTTGCGATGATCGTGTCGTTTTGGCAGTGTTGCTCTTCCTGCGCGAGCAGGTTAGGGGCTAGGCCCACTAAGCAGAGCAATAACGTGGTATCGAAAAATCGATAAAGCGGGTGTAAATGTTGGTTAGAGAGGTTCATAGTTCGCTCGTAGTTATTCGGTAGGATTACTGCGTACCAGTCTTACAAAACGACTGTTGCTACGTTGCAGTGGTGCGGTAAAACCGAATTGAAAGCTCACGGCCCATGCGCTGGTGTTGTTGCCCGCTACGGGTGAACGGCTCCAATAAAATTCGTTTTGGGTATTGGGAAAATAGGTGTTGTCGATGGCTGGCATTGTTCGCCCAAAGTGAGGGAGTGTTTCAAGTTCAGGGCGCGAGGGTATGCGCCAGTCGGTATAACCACACCAGCCTTCTTTGTTCACCCTGCTGAGAAACTCGTCGGTATTACAGTAGGTGGTCGGGGTTTTTACGTTGTAGCCGCTGCATTGGTCGAAACGTTTATTCCAGTCACCAATGGCGCCACCATTTTCAGCGCTAGCGCCGCTATACCATGTGAAACGGTCATCGGCGTCGTGCAGGCCGCTGTTGCCGTATACATTATCGCTGGGTTGTTTTACTTCCCACAACAGGCCGCTGACATTATCTAATACGCAATGCCACGTTTTGGCCGAGGCGGCAAGCGGTTGGCCGTTGGCGTCGATTTTACGGTAGCTAAAACCACTGTCTCCATCGTTAGCGCGTGAAGCTTCCGTATCTCGGCCGCGCATGCAGTCTTGTTGTGCAAGAATATCGCCGCTGATCAGTTTGCCCTCGGCAAGCTCTGCTGTGTCTATGTGCCCACTGCAATCGCTATTGATGTCTTTCGGATAGTTTCCTCCCCACGTGATACCGGTATCGTTGATTTTTTCACGAATGTCGAGAGGGGGGGGCGTGTCGTTACAGGCAGTCAGTACGGTGATCATACCGCCAACAAGGCTAGAGAGTAGTAACGTTTGGGCTAATGAGTTTGTCATTGTTATTATTTTTATCGTTCGATTTAGGAGTGTTTTCCTGCTTTTGGCGCAGGTAATAGAATCCATCATAAAGCCTTTTAGTGGGCCGTCAATCCGCCTTTTTTCTGAGTTTTGGTGTTCTATCGGCACAAAAAAACCCGGCGCTAGGCCGGGTTTTGAGAGGGTGTGTTTTGGATCAGGTTAACACGCCGGGGATTACGCTATCGGCATAGCCTTGGTAATCTGGGTGTTGGTCTGCGCCAAGTGCAACAGCGGCGGTGTGAATCATGTTCAGTGGCGTGTAGCTTGAGCCACCGGCATTGGACACGCCGCGTTGAATTGCACCACCGCCACCGGCCATAACCAGCGGAATGTTGTTGCTACCATGGCCATCGCCATCACCCATGTCGGTTACTTCGCACACGATTGTGGTGTCGAGGATTCCGGCATTTTTCAGTGATTGAATCAAATAAGCAGACAGGCTACTCATGTGGCTTCGGGTTTCACTGAAGTGGGGGTAGTTGGGGTCACCTGCGTTTCCGCCGTGAATAGACTGGTGATAAATACCGTCAAAACCCAAGTATGGGAAGGCAAACTCGCCTTGGTGGTTACCCAAAGCCAACGAGCAAGAGGATGTGAGGTTACACTCCAGTGCCATGGTAATAATATCGGCTTGTAAGTGTGCCTGCTGCTCAAAGGTTGCGTGCTCTAGCTCGAAGGATGCGGGCGGAGTGCCTGAATCACATGAGATGGTGCCGCCGCTAAGGGATGCAATACGGGCTTCCGTTTCTTCGATAGCCGTTAAGTGGGAATCTAAACGATGCTGCTCATAAGTACCGAGCTTATTGCCTAGAGCGCTTAATGCATCTTTGTGGGCATCAATAACACTGCCTTTGCTAGCCCCTTCTGAACCACCGCCGCCGCCCGATGGTAAGTTACCGAAGAGTCGGTCGAATGCGTTGAAGGGGTTATCTTCAAATGCCACTTCTGCGCCGTTGTCGCGTGTAAGGTAGCCGTGCCCGTTACTGTGTACACCAAGGTTTACATAGGTGAACGGGGTGTTGCCGCCGAGTACGCGACCCATATTAACGTCAAAGCTATCGCCAACCCAGCGGTCGTTGATAAGCGTAGACATGACGCCGTGACCGCCGCGGTGATGGCCCATATTCCTAAGAAAGTTACAGTCGCTGGCTACGCTGCTGTATGGCTGAGACATTACGGGAAACGACGAGAGGTTGTTGTTAGGAAACCACAAGTCAGGGATAGCGCCGTCCGGGCAGTAGATAATTACAGATTTATCTGGGCCGTTTTGGGCTTCGGCAAGGCGTGACATCATCATTCCGCCCACGAGCGGGGAGGCCTTCAGGAGTGCACGACTAATACCCGCCGAGGACAGGATTTTTAGAAAATCACGGCGCTGTTTGTCGAATTTGTTTTTATATAGCTTTTTCATGATCTTAACCTTTTTATTTTTGTCACTCACAATCAGAACAATTCGTTTAACGAAGGGTGCGACCGCATTAGCGGCCGCACGCTGGCGTTATTCGCTACGCGACCAAGCTTTGCGGAAGCGTACAGCGTCCATGACGCTCATGCTTTCCAGCATTGATCTTGGGCTTTGTTCCATCATGGTGGACGTCAGGTTTCGAACTTCACAGGTGTAACCGTCTTTCTCGGTTGATGTGAGTGTGGCCCCTTCGGGGTTGTCGACATCAATACCGTCTATACCGACACCGGTAATGTAGCGGAATAGATTTTGTGGCACACACTGCTGTGCATTTGGCAGAGTGGTAAGCACTTCGCCTAGGCCTTTAGAGCCTTGGAAGTCGAGCCAAACATCTTTGTCGTTGAGGTTCTCCGGCGCGTACAGCTGGCCAACGGCGTCAATGGTGTTGCCATTGAGGTCGGTGGTGCGCGGGTTACCAACGGCATCGAAGTCTTCCATACCGAAGCCCAGCGGGTTGATCCACTCTTTGTGACAAGCTTCACAATCTTCTGAGCCGGTAATAGCCGCGTACTTCATGCGGTTTGTTGTGGTTGGGTCATTAAGCAGGTCGGCATTTTCTTCCAGTGCTTGCTCACGGCCTAGCGCAATACCCGCAGGAGGCTCAGGCTGATCCAAACATAACATACGACGACGTACACGAACCGAACGACGAATAGGCGAACTTTCAACATCTTCTGCCCAGCGCGCCATAAACGCACCGTTCACAAGAATACCACCACGATCAGTTGTAGCGACTTGCTGGAAGTTGTTGCCTGAGACACCGTTAATGCCGTAATGCTGAGCAAGAGGGCCGTTAACGAAGGTGTAGTTTGCATCGTACAAAGAGGCAAACTGCTCTGCGTCATCAAGCATAACGTGCGCGAATACTTCGCGAACTTCCTGCTTCAAGTGTGGGATAAGATTATCAAACCCTGCCCACGTGGCATCGTCTTTCGGTGAACTTTCTAGGCGATCGGTATCAAGCCATAAGGCTACGAAATCACCCATCAATTCGTTTGCTGCATCAGTGCTTAAGAGACGTTCGGCTTCAGCCATAATTTCAGTTTCAGAACGAAGCTGATTATTTTCGGCTTTCTGCCACAAAGTATCGTCTGGTGCTGAACCGGTGAAGGTATAGCTCAACCACGTTGCCATTTCATAAGACGTTAACTCGTAAGCGTCGTTATCAATGCCGTTGTTGGACGGGTTTTGCTCACCGATCTCGTGACGGTACAGGAATTGCGGAGACGATAGAGCTGCTTCAAGCGCCATCTGTATACCGGTCTTCACGTCGCCACTGGTTTCACTACCGTTCGCCATGTTCGAGTAGGTGCTAGTTTCAGCACTGTCTAATGAACGGCGGAACAGGCGTGGGAGGAGGTCGTCAACAAACTGATTTGCACACGTTTGATTGAAGTTTCCGCCACAGTTTAGAGCACCAGAGAAGTTGTTGTCGGACGCCCATTGAGCAACATCTTCAGCAACCGTCATATAGCTATCGTACGTGTTGTTAACCACGGACGAGTGCGTATTGTTGATGAAGTACCCGATGACCGTATCGGCTGCGAGACCAGTAGAAGCGTCGAAGTTAACGCCAACCAAGTCTTCAACTGTGTTTTGGTACTCGGTACGCGTCAATAGTTTTATCTGACGAGCGCCGTAGTTCACAGTACTGCTTTCACAGGCCAATGTTTCAGTGTTGCCCCAATAGGTTGTTTCGAGGAAATCGACAACCAAATCAGCACACTGCTGGCCACACGTTGAGGGGTTGTTCTGAGGCATTTCAGCAGCAATGTAAGCCGCCATCTCAGTTTTATCCTGTGCCGTGTTGAGTGAGATACCGATTGAGCCACCTGCCGCGTCGCTACCGTGACAGCTAGAACACTCGTTCGAGTACCACTGCTCACCTGTTAAGCTTTGTTCTGAGCTTGAGCTTGAACTAGAGCTGCTAGAAGAGGAGCTAGGCGTTGTGCCGCCGGGGCCACTACAGGTTGGGGTTTCCCAGTTACCGTCGTGTGTGCCTTGGAAGCCAAAGCTCGTGCTGCCACCGGCATTCAGGTTTCCGTTCCAACTAATGTTGGTGGCGGTTGCTGTGTTGCCACTCTCGGCTAAATCAACATTCCATGAACCGCTCACTTGTGGTGATTGGTTGAAGACAATATCGATTTCCCAGCTGCTGACTGAACTTGTGCCGTCGTTGTTAACGGTTACGTCAATCTGGTAGCCACTGCTCCAAATATTACTTTCGGAGACCGTACAGCTGATACCACCGTTGCTAGTAGACGAAGAGCTAGAGCTGCTAGAGACCGAGCTGCTAGAACTGCTGGAGACTGAACTGCTAGAGGAAGTGCTAGAAGAGCTTACTGAGCTACTGCTAGATGAGACGCTAGAACTGCTAGAAGACGAGGTTCCGCCGACGGGCTGCAGTTTATAAAGCTCACCACCGTAGTGCACAACATAGAGTTCGCCGCTATTGGACTGGCCAAAAGACGAAATATTGTAGTTGGTGTTGGCAAGTTCTTCACGGCTAGTGCTATTACCATTGTAGGTGAAAGCCCAGATACGACCGGTTTCATAGTCGCCCGCAATATACTGGCCATCGCGACCACCAATGTTGCTGCCGCGGTAAACGTAACCACCGGTGATAGAAGCACTGATACTGTGATCAAGCTCTGCAATCGGTTCTACGTATGGGCCACTGGTATTACAACTATTGGAGGTACGCTGGCTGCCTTCATAACAACGCCAGCCGTAGTTTCCGCCAGACTCGATAAGATCGATCTCTTCTAAGTCTTCCTGGCCTACGTCAGCCAACCATAACTCACCGGTTACGCTGTCGAACGTCCAGCGCCACGGGTTACGTAAACCGTAGGCGTAAACTTCATCTAAGCCGTCGCTACCCACAAATGGGTTGTCAGAAGGAATGCTATAAGGAGAGCCGTTAACCACGTCGATACGAATCATTGTGCCGAAGTAGTTGTTAAGGTTCTGGCTCGCATTTTGTGGGTCATTGGCAGAACCGCCATCACCAAACGCAGCGTAGAGGTAGCCGTCTGGACCAAACGCGATGTTGCCGCCGTTGTGGTTAGAGTAGGTTTGCTCGAAGCTGAAAATGTCTTGGCGAGAATTGGCGTTCAAGCTGCTGCCATTAGATGATTCCGTGTACTCAGCAATAACCGAGGTCATTGGGTCTGAGTTAGGGGTGGTCATCGAAATGTACACTTTACCGTTAGCCAAATAGTCTGGGTGGAAAGCCATACCCAACACACCACCTTCGTTATCGGTATCAACCACATTGGTTAAATCGATATAGGTATTCTTGGTGGAAGTGTTTTCGTTGTTGGCATCCATCCAGTAGATCATGCCGTCTTTTTCAAGTACAAACCAACGTGAGTTATCACCCGGTGCCTGCATCATGCCTAAAGGCGATTGGAACCACAGGTTGGGGTAAGCCCGTACAATTTCGACATCTTGCGGGGCAACACTGCTAGACGAAGAGCTAGAGCTGCTCGACGAACTGGACACGCTGCTGCTAGAGGAGGAGCTCGATACGCTAGAACTACTTGAAGAAGAGCTAGAGCTGCTGACGTCACCGGAGGTTGAAATAACAAAACCGGCAATGGTTGCATTATCGGTAACGGTTTCCAATTCGATGGTTAAACCACCATCCGTTACGTCAATATCATCTACCTGATAGGTATAGGCGGTGTCTGAACCCACGAGCGAGTATAAATCGATGCTCGATAGTATCTGAGCGCCTTCGATTGTCACATTAAACTCACGGTCGCCTGCTGCTGTTTGATAGATCTCAGCAAACAAGAGTTCCACACTGTAGGTGCCGTTCGATACGGGCACTTCATAGGTGGTGTCGCCATAGCGCTCAGTAGAGAATACGGCATCGTCTGACGTTCCAGCAATATCGTCTGAGGTTGAGCTTTCAGTACCGCCAGTTGCGTAGGTATCGGCTTCTAGAGCAATACCGTTGTAGCTGGCGGCATTTCCGCCCGCGTTCACTGCGGCAACAACGCTAGGCGCTGAAGAGGATGAACTGCTTACTGATGAGCTGGAGCTGCTAACAGAAGAGCTAGAACTACTGACCGATGAACTTGAACTACTGACCGATGAACTTGAACTACTACTAGAGCCATCGTTCGAGCCGCTAACCACATCGAGATCAACACTCCAAATACGCTGAGCACCTGTAATGTATAACGTCGAACCATCTGCACCACCGAAGGCGGCATTGGTGACATTGGCGTCAGCATTAATAGTGGCGATTTGGTTGCCGTTTGAATCGAAAACGGACACTTGCTGAGAGCTGTGTTCAGTAACGTAAAGGTTACCGTGACAATCCACGGCCATGCCGTCCGGGTTGTTCAACCCAGTGATTAAATCGTTACCCGCTTGTACTTGGCCGTTCACTATTGAATAGGCTCGTACACGGTAAGAATCACCACCGACGTAGAGTACATCTTCGTTAGGTGAAAGCGCGATACCGTTAGGGTTGTTCATGGAGTCTTCGATCAGGCTCACGGTGCCGTTCGTATCAACGCGGTATACACCGGTGATCGATTGGCCATCTGTTGTACCTTGCTGATAGTCAGGATCGGTAAAATAGAGGGTGCCGTCGCTTGCGCGAATAAGATCGTTTGGCGAGTTGAAGACACTACCATTATAGGTAGAGGCTACAGCCGTGCGATTTCCACTTGCTAGTTCATAACGTGATAGACCGCTAAATTTATGCGTGGCGGCAAGAATATCGCCGTTAGCATCAACGGTTAAGCCGTTACTGCCGCTGTCTGCAATTTGAGTGGTCATTACACCGTTGGCCGTCAGTTTCTGAATGCGCGAGGGGTAATTGGTCTCATAAGTGAAGTCAGAGAAGTAAAGTGAACCGTCTATCCATATAGGGCCTTCATACAGGCCATCGGTGCTACGGGTTGAATTAGCACCTTGAATGCGAGTTGCGTTCAAGGTTCCAGAGGGCGCTACACCACAGCTAGCATTGGGTGTGGAGCTGCTGGAGCTAGAGGAAACACTAGAGCTGCTGGAGCTAGAGGAAACGCTAGAACTGCTGGAGCTAGAGGAAACGCTAGAGCTGCTGGAGCTAGAGGAAACGCTAGAACTGCTGGAGCTAGACGAAACACTAGAGCTGCTGGAGCTAGAGGAGCTACTAGAGCCGCCAACTTCATTAGCATCACATGTGATGGGGTCGCTGGAGATTTCAATATCATCCATCCATACATCAGCGCTATTGCTACTGAAACTGTGCCAACCGAACATTGTGAAGTTTAGCTTGCCGTCTAACCATTGGTTATCACCGCCAACGCCACCATTGTTCCAGTCATCGATAGAGTCGATAGAGTGAATCAATTCGTTGTTAACGTAGGCGTGGAGTTCGTGGTAAGCGCGATCGCCTGCCAACATTTCCACTACCACACAATTCCAAGAATCGGCTGGAATTTGTGGGCCGGTATACCAAAGGTCTTGAGTGGGCGCGATATCATCGCTAGGCACTTCGTTTGTTCCTAGGTGCCCTTTGATCTGACCAAAGCGAACCTCGTCATCGGCGCTGTTAGAGTTACCTTTAACACCAATAATATGCTCATGGTTATCGCCGGCTTCGTTACCCAAGCTTTTGCTCATGTAAACCATGGCTTTGAGGTAAACCTGATCCAAATTCTCAGGTAAAGCACGAACGATTTGAGCCGGTTCGGCGCCACCTTTAAAGTGAACCGATTGCGTGCCCGTAAACGCGCGAGAGTTATCAACCAATGCGTAAACGTTTTGGTTAATATTGTTGTTAGGGTTATTTTCTTGCCAAGCAACAAAGTTGTCCCAGTTAGCGGGCTGCTGATCGGCAGAATCGCTTTCGAAATCGTCCGAAAAGCTTACCGTGCCGCCAGGTGTACTGGAGCTACTGCTGGACGATACAGAGCTGCTCGAGGAGCTGCTGCTAGAGGATACCGAGCTGCTCGAGGATACGGAGCTAGACGTGCTGCTAGAAACAGAGCTAGAACTACTGCTAGATGAAACAGAGCTACTGCTAGACGATGAAGAGCTGCTAGAGGAACTAGCGGAGCCACAAATGTCGCCGTTTATAGTCGGTATTTCTGCATTACCGCTATTAGAGCCTTGAAAGCCAAATTCAATAGATGAATTGGGCTGGATATTACCGTTCCAAGCAATATTGCTCGCGGTATAAGGATTACTGCCAGAAAGGTCAACATTCCAAGAGCTAGTAATTGTTGTGCCGTCGGTATATTCCCAACTAATTTCCCAGCCGTTTATAGCGGATGAATCGTCGTTAGTAATACGAACATAACCAGTAAAGCCGGAATTCCATTCGTTTGAAACGCCGTATTCACATGTTGCTGCGTGTGATTGTGTTGCGGCGAGCAGTGGCGAAATGCACATTGCTGCTGCCAAGGTATACCTAATACATCGTTTAAATGGGATATTATTCATTATTAGCCCCCATGACTTTTTGTGAACAAAGGTCGCTCTGTACCTAACGAAATATAAAAAATTACGCTCTTATAGGCCCCGCTAGAAAAAAGCTCTGGCAGAATAAACACCTACCTTCTTAAAGTCTATTGGCTAGAAAGTGCTTTGATTTCAATCAAACAACATATGCTCAGGCCATTCATGGAAAAAGTAGTAAAACGACTAAAACATAAGTCTAAGGAATGAATACACTGGGGTTTTAATTTCTTTTTTCTATAAAAAATGTTTTTATAGATTTCTAAACGGTATAAGCATTAAGAGGTAAAACGCGACTTAATTAGTGCGCGTGTTAAGTGATTTTTGTAATTAAATTAAGGGGATACGTGAAAAAAACAAAACCCGTTATTAAGTACTAAGTAACGCTAGGGTCTAAATTACTTATAGTCACTTAGTGCCACTCTAAATAGCGTGGCACTTTATCCGTATGGCGCGATAATAATCCTGCCTGTGCGGTGACCAATTGAGTTCATTAGAGTGACCCGTTACCTACCTATATTATTCAGCCTGCAAAGATAGTGGCTTAGTGCTGGGGCAACTCATAGCAATACTCGAGTGGTTGAGAGGGGGGCGCTTAGTCTTTAACTCCTTGTTTATGAGGCCTGTAGAAAAGAGCCCCGTCAATTTAGGGCCTATCTTGCGTTCTTTGGTGTAGAGCCAGAGACCATCTCTTAGAGGCGCACATGCCTGACGATGTTATTCAGGAAGCTTTCGCCTAAGTTAGAAATAACGTATACCGTGTTTCGGGTAAGCACCGCCGCTAACGCACCGGATAATAGGTGATGTCTATGCGGTAAAGGTTTGAGATATTCAAGCTGAAAACCTTGCGTTGTATTGGGTGAAAAGTGTGAGTACACAGCAGGTAGGTGCGTTGTTATTTAACGTGCGAATGGTTGAGTGTTTTATCATTGCGAAATCGTGTTAGCAGTATGTTAGCGCCACTGTGCTTTGTGTCTACACTTAATGCGCATTGAGGTAATCACTAAGTGTTTTCTGTGGGCTTTAGTCGCTGACGATAAAAAAATAATAGACGTCAAATTCTCAATAGTAGGCTCAGGCCTTTTGAACTTTATTTACCCTATTGTCATTGCCTTAGTGGGTTATCTCGTACAGCTCATCACAATCAAACCACACGAGAAATTCATTATGAGATCGTTTTGTTCACCGCTTAAATCCCTGATGTCACGTTTAAAACAACCGTTACTTTCGCTGTTGTTCATTGCCTCACCGGTGTTGGCGCAAAGCTGGGAGCTAGTATGGTCAGATGAATTTTCCAGCGGCATTGGTGCCGACTGGGTCTTTGAGGAAGGAACGGGGTCAAGTGGTTGGGGGAATAACGAACTTCAATACTATCGACAAAACAATGCCAGCGTTGTGAATGGTGAGTTGGTTATTACCGCGCGTAGAGAGAGTTTTAACGGCTCCGACTACACCTCCGCACGCCTGAAAACTCAAAATCGCAAAAGCTTTCAATACGGCAAGATAGAAGCGCGTATTGCGGTTCCGTCAGCCAGTGGTTTATGGCCCGCATTCTGGATGCTGGGTAATAGTTTTGCCTCCGAAGGTTGGCCTCAGTGTGGTGAAATCGACATTATGGAGCACGTGAATGATGAGCAAAACATTCACGGGACAATTCACTGGCAAGATCATAACGACGAATATGCCAATTATGGTGGTTCGCAAAATTTGGATCCAACCCAGTTTCATGTGTACAGCATAGAGTGGGACGCGTCCCTAATTAAATGGTTTGTTGATGGTAACCAGTACCATGAAGCCAGTATCGCGAATGGTGTAAATGGGACAGATGAATTTCAGGGGGAATTCTTTTTGTTGTTAAATATGGCGGTAGGAGGCGAATGGCCAGGGTTTGATATTAATGAAGGGGCGCTACCCGCCCAAATGCGAGTGGATTACGTGCGCGTGTATCAGCAAGGCAATAGTGACGCGAGTAGTCGTTCGAGTAGCTCGACGAGTTCAAGTAGTGCGAGCAGTAACAGTTCCGCGACCGTATTTGAACGGGTTCTCGAAGCTGAAAATTATTCCGATATGAGTGGTGTGCAAATCGAAACAACGTCGGATACCGGCGGCGGTACTAACGTCGGGTGGATTGATGATGGAGACTGGTTGAGTTATGCCAACATTAATATTCCTGCGAACGGGCGCTACGAGATAACGTATCGTGTTGCGAGCCCCAATGGTGGACAGCTGTCATTGGATCAAAATGCCGGTGAAGTTGTGCTCGGTACTCACACAATCCCGGCCACAGGAGGATGGCAAAGTTGGGCGTCGGTCACCCGTGCGGTTGAGCTTAATGCGGGTACCTATGACTTTGGTGTGTATGCAGCGAGTGGCGGTTGGAATATTAATTGGTGGCGTATTGTTTCCCTAGGGGGGAGTGCTTCATCGTCCTCATCCAGTATTAGTTCGAGTGCCAGCAGTAGTGGTTCGAGTTCGTCCAGTAATAACGGGGGTGTTTGCAATTGGTGGGGTACCGAATTTCCATTATGTGTGACGATCGAAACAGGGTGGGGTTGGGAAAATAGTAAAAGTTGTATCTCACCGAGTACGTGCGAATCACAGTAAATAGAGGTAAACACGAGCGTTAAGTACAGCGAAGTTGCACTTACATTAATTTTTTACGCCACGAGTAAAGGGGTATAGCAAAAATGGGGCGGCGACGGTTCAGTGCGTAAAATTGCTATTTATTTGCGCATTTGAACACCTTTTTACGCCGTCGCCTTTTTTATTTGTGAGCACAATTCAGGTACACTTGGGGGTCAGCGTGGGGCGATGGGCTCAGCGAATGCTTTAGTTGGTTTTTACTAATACCGCACTAAATATTACTGAAAACCTACAACTTTACTCCTATAACATAGCGAATAATAAATGGAGATTTTTATGAAACACACTCTGCAGTATCTAGCGTTAGCGATGTCCGCTTGCATGTTTATGGCTTGTAGCCAGCAAGACGATCCTAATACTCGGCTTATAAAAAGCCAAGACATGCCAGTAGACGAGTTAATGGAGCGGTCGGGTGTTAATGCCCAAATTGTTCAGATTCCAGAAAAAGTACTGGCAGATGCAGAAGATCAGTTGCGTCGCGGTATTGTTGCTGTTGACGATATTCGAGCCATTCTAATTCAAACCTTTAACCCCAGTGACCTACGTACCGACGCGCGCGCCTACATGGCGGAAAATTTAGACGCAAATGAAGTCGAGTCGATCCTTGCGTGGTTAAACTCCGATATTGGCAAAAAGGTATCGGCGTTAGAAAAAGCGGGTAGGGTGAATGCAAAGCATCAAGATGTGATGGAGAGTTACCGTAAACTTAAGAAAAATAAACAGCGTTTAGAGCTTGTACATCAATTGGATGACGCAATGCAATCAACGGCGTCTTCTGTTGATATGGCTTTGGCCACACAGCGTTCTTTGCTAACGGCACTTATTCCCGGTATGCCCGAAACAAAGGTGATTACCGAAGATGAGATACGAGCCAAGATAGAAGAGATTCGCCCTAAAATGCTACCAAAATATAAGCGTATGGTAGAGGCCAGTTCGTTACACAGTTATCAGTCGTTAACCGATGGTGAAATGCAAGCGTATATTGCTTTTTCAAAATCTGAAGCGGCACAGCATTACTATCAAGTAATGTCAAAAAGCTTGCAGGCAGCCATTGTTGCCGCAGGCGGAAAAGCGGGTACCGCTATTGGCGACTTAGGAAAAAGCTAAATAATCTGTATTGCGATTGCATTGCAGGCATGAATAACACCGGCCTTTTTGACGGTGGTGTTATTCATGTTGTTAGCCCCCTCTTTTAGCGTTTTCTTTTTTTCTTGGTGTATCTCCGTTTGAGTTGTTAACGAAAATCCCGCCTTCAGCCCCTAGAGCCATTGCTTATGCCGGCGCCAATAAATAATTGCGATGGCTAACGCCGTTAACGCGAACGGCAAACACAGTAATAATTGCACCGTCCAACCAAAACTAAATAGCACCCAGCCCGCCAATAAAGACACGATTGCCTGAACGCCAAAAATAGTAAAATCGTTAAAAGCTTGAGCTTTAAAACGTTCGTTATTCTGATACGTGTTAGGCAGCAGGCTGGTCCCGCTCACAAACAAAAAATTCCAGCCAATACCCAATAGCACTAGCGCCCACCAGTAATGAATGACTTCTTGGCCATTAGTGGCTATGGCAATAACGGCTAAATAGATAAGGCTGCCCAAAATAAGCAAAATACCGGCACCGTAATGTTTAATGATAAATCCGGTAACAAGAGAAGGTAGAAACATGGCGACAACATGGCTTTGAATAATCCATTTTGAATCGGCCATGGAGTGCCCGTCGTGCAAATGCATACTGATGGGGGTGGAGGTCATCAAAAATGCCATAACTGCATACCCCACTACAGACACAAGCATCGCCGTTAAAAATAGAGGCTGACGAACAATCGTCATAAGTGGTCGAGGCTTTCCCGTTGCGACCTCCGATGTAATGTCTGGGTTTTTAAAGCCGACAAAAAAGATAATGCCTCCGGCGATAACGAACAGCTCCATAATACCAAAAGCGATAACCTCCTTTGACAGCGCGAGTGGCGCGAATAGGGGCAGCTCGCTTACTGAGGATAATTCAGGCCCCAGCACACCCGCAACAATACCCGACATCATGAGTACTGACAGGGCAGGGCCTGTATTACGAGCGTCCTGTAAGCTTTCAATCGCAGCGAAACGAAATTGTTGATAGAAGCCCGTGCTGGCACCGACTAAAAATGTACCGGCAAGCAGCAAATAAAAATGTTGTAGCCAGGCCGAAACCGCGCACAGATTAATGCCCACAATGGAAATGACAATCCCAATAAACGATGCGTTTTTTCGGCCTATAAACCGCGCCAGCATGGCTGCCGGAATGGTCGCGCATGACAAGCCCACGATCGAGGTCGCCATGGGTAGGGTCGCAAGATCGGGAGACGGTGCTAGATGCGCGCCTAAAATACCGCCGATGAGAAAAAGTAAGGGCATAGCGCCCTGTAATAAGGCCATTGAAAAGGCTAAGACCCAAATGTTTTTAGGCAGAGATTGCAACGTAGTGAACATAAAAGCGCCGGTGAGTGGTAGAGCGATGAGCGTCGCAGGCCGTGGGTGCTTGCGCAAGTCAAACAAAGTACCATACCTTGGCGAGAGCGGTGTGAGAATCCTCGCTCGATGACGCTGCTATACTTTTTGCGCCTCCCGCTGCAGTTAAGGCCATTCGCGTTGACTTTTTGTTGACCCCTGTTGTTCGCATAATAGCGGTTGCTATAAACGCTCGTGGCACCCAGGCCACTAGTTTGCTCACCTTTTGACACGCTCTATAGGTCGTATCGAACGTGGATAAACATATATCGAATATCGGAGAGACCATGATAGAACTGAATGTTAATAATAAAACGCTTTCGTTGGACGCCGACCCTAATATGCCTTTGCTCTACGCTCTTCGCGATATTGCAGCATTAACGGGTACAAAATTTGGTTGCGGCGTGGGTCAGTGCGGTGCGTGCACGGTACATGTCGACGGCGTTCCAACGCGTGCGTGTTTAACGCCGTTATCAGCGGTTCTTTCCAATAAAATAACCACGATAGAAGGTTTGGCTAGTGAAACGGCGCTACACCCGCTCCAGCAAGCGTGGGTAGACAATAATGTTGCGCAATGTGGTTATTGCCAAAGTGGCCAACTCATGAGCGCCGCGGCATTGTTGGCGAGTAATAACGCGCCATCCGATACTGATATAGAAACGGCAATGCAGGGAAACATCTGCCGTTGTGGCACCTATCCACGTATTCGAAAAGCCATTAAACAAGCCGCCGTACAGATCCAGGAGGTGAAATAATGAGCACTATTAAACCGTTCAGCCGAAGGGCCTTCTTACAGGCAACAGGGCTTACAGGAGGAGCCTTCATTCTTGGTGCTGTGTTGCCGAGCTGTTCTCCAGAAAAGAGCCTGTCGGGTGCTGGCGCAGCACTTACCAATGTCTCAAAAGATAACGCGTTAGGCGTATTTGTTAGCCTTGATTCTGATGGGCAGGTCAACATCATTTGCCATCGAATGGAAATGGGGCAAGGCATCATGACCACAACGCCCCAAATGATAGCGGAAGAGCTAGAGGCTGATTGGAGTCGCGTTACCGTCACCTTAGCTAAGGCCGACACTAAATACGGTGGCCAAAGTACTGGCGGGTCCTCCTCAATACGTCATTTATTTGAATTTACGCGGCAAATGGGAGCAATAGCGAGGGATATGTTAGAGCAGGCGGCTGCCCAAGTGTGGGGAGTGGATAAAGCGGATGTAAAAGCAATAAAGCATACCGTCGTGCACACCGCTACAGGAAAGACCCTAACCTTTGGCGAACTCGCCGAAAGTGCAGCTACTCTGCCCGTGCCTAATGCAGAAGACGTAACACTCAAAAACCGAAAAGATTTTTCGCTTATCGGTCGCGATGTAAAACTGGTTGGTCAAGACAATATCGTACAAGGCAAAGCGGTTTATGCTCAAGATATTCAGCTGCCGGGTTTATTGATTGCTAGCATCGAGCGGCCACCGGTAGTGGGTGGAACGGTAAAATCATTTGATGCCACCGAAGCCAAAAAAGTTGCGGGCGTTGTAGAGGTTATTCGATTAAAAGATCGCGGTTTCCCCGTGAACACCAACCCTATGTCGGGCGTTGCGGTATTAGCGACAAATACATGGGCGGCAATAGAGGGCCGAAAAAAACTCACTATTGAATGGACACTCGGCGAACATGCTATACATAACTCCGAAACGTATAAACAAGATTTAATTAAAAAAGTTAACGCCACCGGTGGTACCGTGGTTCGCGCCGAAGGCGATGTGTATCAGCATACGTTTGATCCTACTAAAACCGTAGAAGCCACCTACACCGTTCCTTATCATCATCATATGCCAATGGAAACACCTGCGGCCACCGTCATGTTTGATGGTGAAAAATGGCAGGTTTGGGCGGGCACTCAAACGCCTCAATGGGGTAAGAATCAAATACTGGAAGAGCTGGGTTTAAACCCTGAAACCGATAGTGACAAAGTTGAATTAAATACCACATTAATGGGCGGCTCGTTTGGTCGCAAAGGTAAAAATGATTTTGCCGTAGAAGCCGCCGAATTGGCGATGGCGAGCGGGCGACCGGTTAAGGTTATTTGGAGTAGGGAAGACGATGTTAAACATGGTTTTTACCATTCTATTGCGGCAAATTATTACAAAGCTGAGTTGACGGAAAATCTTAGTGCCGATTATTGGGTGCAACGTGTTGCACACCCACCTATCGATTGGCTCTTTAATCATGAGAAAAAACATACCGGCGGTTCTGGTTTAAGCCAAAGCTTTGCAGATCAACCCTTTGATATCGAACACATCAGTTGTGAAGTTGAAGATGTGGAAACGCATGTGCGAATTGGATGGTTGCGTTCCGTGCAGAATATTCACAACGCCTTTGCCATGGGCAGCTTTGTTGATGAGCTGGCCGCGAAAGCGGAGATAAGTACGCAGAAAATGTGGATGAACCTACTTGGTCGGGATCGAATTGTTGACCCGAGTAAAGAAGGGTTTGAGGGGTGGTCTAATTACGACCAAGGGCAAAAACCGGCCCATGCCATGCAAACCAGCCGTATGAAAAACGTGATTAACGAGGTGTGTGAAAAAGCAGGTGTAAACGAACCTTTAAGTGAAAATGAAGGTTGGGGCATAAGCTATGCGCATAGCTTTAATTCCTATGCCGCAGCAGCGACGAAAGTGCGCGTTGTCAATAATACGCTTGAAGTGTTGGAAATGCATACCGCAATTGATTGCGGTATTGTGATTACGCCAGACCGAGTTAAGTCACAGATGGAAGGCGCCATGATCATGGGGTTGAGCATGGCGTTATATAGTGAGATTACGGTGAAAGACGGCGTAATTGAGCAGAATAACTTCTATGATTACCCCGTTGCGCGAATACAGCAAGTGCCTAACTTGTTTGTTCATATTATAGCGTCGGATGATGCGCCGGGTGGTGTTGGCGAACCGGGTTTGCCTCCAGTAATGCCGAGCATAGTGAATGCTGTATTTCATGCAAGTGGTTTGCGCGTACGTGATTTGCCGATAAAAAATCACTTAAACGTATCCTAGCGATACGGACAGCTAATATTCAGAAAATCGAAACTAGTGGGTATTACCAAATGACGCCATAGATTTTCGATCTATGGCGTTTTTTTTAAGTAAAAAAATAATAATTAAGGGTTTGTAATGAGATTGTTTGTCGTTATCAGTTTTTTATTGCTGTATTCGTTACCAATCATGGCGATGGAATTAATTCAGAATACGCAAGGGCGAGAACACCTAAGTTTGGATGGTGATTGGCATATTATTGTCGACCCATATGAAAACGGTTTTTATGACCACCGGTACCGTGAATCCGCTAATGGTTATTTTCGTAACGCCAAACCCAAGGCGCTGTCTGATTTGATTGAATATGATTTTTCGGCTTCGCCAAAAATAACTGTTCCCGGAGACTGGAATTCCCAAAAAGAAAAATTATTTTTTTATGAAGGTACCGTTTGGTATTACAAAAACTTCACAGTAGAAAAAATTAAAGAAAAACGTTACGTGCTACATTTCGGCGCGGTGAATTACTCGGCGATTGTCTATGTAAATGGCGAAAAAGTCGGTCAGCATGAAGGCGGGTTTACGCCGTTTCAGTTTGATGTAAGTGATAACCTAAAGTCTGGTAAAAACTTTGTAGTCGTAAAAGTGGATAACACTCGAGCTCGGGATAACATTCCTACGGTTAATACTGACTGGTGGAATTACGGTGGCCTTACTCGGTCAGTTAAATTGTTAGCGCTTGATCGACAGTATCTTTCTGATTATAGCCTGCAACTGTCTAACGATGATAATCGTGAAATTGTAGGGTGGGTAAAAGTTACCAATGCTTCTTTGACGCATGAAGTGGTAACGCTGAAAGTGCCTGAGTTAGGTATAAATAAAACAATAACGCTAGGCGAAGCGGGTTATACAACGTTCAAGTTTTCTGCGCAGCCGACTCTTTGGTCACCGGAAAACCCAAAACTTTATAACGTTGAATTCGTTTATAACGGTACTACCCTCGCCGATAAAATTGGTTTTCGCCATATTCGTGTCGAAGGTGAAAATGTTTTTCTAAATGACAAATCAATTTATTTTCGCGGTATAAGTCTTCACGAAGAAGCACCTAACCGAGAAGGCCGTGCGTGGAGTGAATACGATGCGAGGATATCGCTAACGCGAGCGAAAGCCTTGGGGGCTAATTTCATTCGTCTTGCACACTACCCTCATAACGAAAATATTATTCGCATGGCGGATGAGTTGGGTTTAATGGTGTGGTCAGAAATACCGGTATATTGGACCATTCAATTCGAAAACCCCCAAGTTTATACCAAAGCCGAACAGCAATTAAGTGAGATGATTAGCCGCGACAAAAACCGAGCGTCGGTGGTGTTGTGGTCGGTCGCTAATGAAACACCGAATCATCAGGATCGTTATGATTTTTTGAAAAAACTCATTAGTAAAGCCCGCGAGTTAGATAATTCACGATTGATCACGGCCGCGTCAGATACGCAAGCGGTTGAAGGACGATTACGAAAAATTGACGATCCTTTGGCCGGGCTAGTCGATGTCATTGGTATTAATACGTATTGCGGTTGGTACAGTGATAAGCCGAAAACCTGCCCTAGTTTACGCTGGCAGTCCGATTACAATAAACCAGTGATTATTAGCGAGTTTGGCGCTGGGGCCAAACATGGCCTACATGGTGATACCGATGAACGATGGACAGAAGAGTATCAAGCGGATGTTTACAAATACAATTTAGCTATGATTGATAAGATGCCGTTTGTTCGCGGGACAACACCGTGGATATTGGTTGATTTTCGCTCTCCTCGACGTCCTTTGCCTGCAATACAAGATTATTGGAATCGCAAGGGTTTACTGTCTGAGACCGGCGAGAAAAAGTTAGCATGGTTTGTGCTGCATGATTATTATGCCGCTAAGGCTCAAATGGATTCGCCGTAATCTCTGACGGTACCTTTAAGCCTGCTTAAGTACATTGCGTCTAAAAGCCGGAAGAATATGCTCCGGTTTTTTTCACAACTATTAAGTACAGCTAAAGGAAAATTCAATAAATAAAATAAGAAACAGAAAGGGAGTATTCTGTTTTAGCTAAACCGAGAGAAACCCAGATTAAAGTGATAAAATTGATTGGATTAGGTTTTAGCGCATGATACTGGCCGTTATTTTTACATAGACGTAAATACTAAAAAAGCCAAACAGTACCGTTACAAAGCCAATTACCGCCCCGCGAGAAAGAGGTCGCTATGTTGCAGTCCATATTGGATGCATTTTTCAGTTTTAAAGCGTACGTTATGTTGCCCGCAATTATCTTTATAATTGCATTGTCTGTGCGCTTATCGGTCAAGAAATCATTAGTGAGTGCTATAGAGTTAGCCGTAGGCTTTGCCGGTGTTTTTATTGCATTTGATTTTTTCGTCGCGAATATTCAACCTGCGGTTGAACAATTATCGGTTATTCGAGGGTTAGATTTTACCGTTCTCGATGTTGGGTGGCCACCGCTAGCGGCGATAACGTGGGCATCACCTCTTGCGGCTATTTCTATTCCGCTCGTGTTAGTGTTGAACCTGGTTTTAATTGCGGTTGGGTTTACGCGCACCATTTATATTGATATTTGGAATTATTGGCACTTTGCATTTTTGGGCGCGTTAGTGATGAATGCCTCGGGCAGCCTGCCATTAGGCTTGGCCGCTACAGCATTGTTAGCCATATATTGTTTTAAATTAACGGAGTGGACGGCGCCAGATGTAGAGCGCGAGCTGGGTTTAAAAGGTGTTTCTGCATCACCGGTTTCGGTAAACGGAATCGTACCTTATACCGCGTTAGTTGATGCGCTCTTTGATCGTATTCCTGTGATTAAAAACATTAATTATAACCCTAGCCGAAAGCTTGAGCGAGAAGATGCCGGTGGTGATACCACCAGTTATTTGGATTTGCTTAGCGAACCTATGGTTATAGGCGCTTTAATGGGGTTAGCCTTAGCCATAGCTGCGGGTTACGATGTTAAACAAAGCCTAGAGTTAAGTGTTCACATTGCTGCGGTAATGTTTATATTACCCAAGTGTGCAGGCTTAATTGGCGAAGCCATGATTCCAATAACACAGGCTTTGCGTGCGCAAGTTGAAAGATACTTCCCTCACCGTAAAAATTTAGTGGTGGCTCTTGATACTGGTTTTCTTCTGAGCCATAAATCGGTGATCGTGACAGGGCTAATTCTTATGGCGCTAGCGATTATTATTGCGCTCTTTTTACCCGGTAATCAGGTGCTACCGCTGGGCGATTTACCTAATCTCATTTCGGTGATGTCAATATCGGTATTGATGTTTAGAGGGAACGTGTTTCGAGCGGTATTAGCGGGTATCCCCGTTATTGTAAGTTTTTTACTGATCTCGACACACTTGGCCCCTAAATATACAGCGTTGGCCGCACAAACGACCGCGTTTGAGCTGGATAATGTAGGGCTTATTACGGCATTCACCGATGGAGGCCATCAAGTGCGGGCTATCTTTTTCTATCTATTTCAGGGCGATGGAATTGCCATAGGGTTGTCTGTGGTGTTGCTGTTGTCGATGCTGTTTGTGCGTAGGCGATGGCAAAGGCTGGAGCGCCATTGCTAATGTATTCTGGTGACGAAATGAAAAACACGTTATTTTTCGGCTAAAATAGCCAGCTCGTCGACGAATCCGTGAAAGGTTGTTTCAATTTTATCGCTATACTTGGAGAGCCCGTTCATTTCTAGAACAGCGGCATCTATTGCTGACAATATCGCTTGCTCTTGATCCTCTGCGAGGCCGAAACTAAAAATGGTCGCTTCTATTTTTTGATTAATAGTAGTCAGTATTGTATGTGTGCTGGCCTTTTGTTTTTCGACCAGCGTTTCAATGTTCGCCAGTTTTTCACGGCTGTTATTCAATACAGAGCGTAACCCTTGGCTGCGTTCGTCTTCCAATTGATGTTCTATCTCAAGCGCTTTACAGCGAGCTTCCGTGCCAGCGATAAGGGCCGTAAGGTTATCTTTTATTCGGCCGTAATCATCGGCTTTGTTGAGAGGCATATTTTTGACCAGTATAGATATTCGCGATTCGTTTATGAGCGTACGCGAACCAAAATCTAATATTTTTTCGCCACGGTGAAAGCGTTCGAATACTTTTTCTTCTATAGAGCCTTTGGCACATTTTATTAAACGTTTTTCAAAGTTAAGTGAAAACAGTAAGCTGCAATTTAGCCCAAATGTTGCGGTGGTATTAAGTAATTCAGCTGCGAGCGTGTCGACTGTTTTACAGCGATAGCTCGCTTGTAAAAATTGAATGATATTGCCCAGTTCAGCGCTATTGGTCATTGCCTGAAACGCCGTATGCATGGCTTCTTTAGCTTGTTTTTCTATTTCTTTAGATTTAACTTTTTGTTCCAAAACCCGTATTACAACGTCTTCTATCGCATCGTCTTCAAATGGTTTCGTAATGTAATCTTCGGCTCCGGCTTCGTAACCCCTAAGCCGTTCTTCAGTACTGTCTAATGCAGAGACAAAAACAACCGGTGTGTGCGACAGCGTTGGGGATTTATTGATTGTTCGGCACACGTCAAAGCCGTTAATACCGGGCATGTTTGCATCAAGCAATATCAAATCAATGTCAGTCTCCGCCAGTGTGTCCAAGCAGGCCTGACCTGATTCAACTAATACGAGTGTGTAGTCTTCTTGGAGTATGTCTTCAAGAAGGTCGCGATTGTCTCTGTTGTCGTCGACTATCATTAACGTGAGTGATTGATCAGCCATTCGGTATCGTCCAAAGAATCTACACGGCGGAGTGAAAAGTGTAGTTCAAAGTTGGCCATGTTGACCCTCTCTGATGCAAGGCGGGTTGGCGTGTAATAAATATTTAATATAAAAACGCCACGTTAGCAGCATTTCTGCAATATCACTGTCATCCCTTAGCCGTAGCTTACGGCCTTACAGTTTTCCACTTGGCTCTCTATGTCACTAACGTATAGGAGGGCGAGTTGTGAATAAGTCATTTACGCTACAACTTATTTTTAGGGGTGAAAGGATGAAAGTAAAAAGTCTCGCGGCCATAACGGCGGCCCTTGTCGCAGTTACCGCAAGTGCTTTTGGTCAGGTTCTGCCAGCATCACAAACCAGCAATCGTTGGTTTACGGATGCAGAAACAAGCCTAAACAGCAAAAATGCACGCACGCAAACGAACGTTGCTAAAAACGTTATTGTTTTTGTGGGCGATGGTATGGGCATTTCTACACTCACGGCTGCGCGCATACTCGATGGCCAGATGGAGGGGCGTTTAGGGGAGGAAGGTTTTCTTAGCTTTGAGACGTTTCCCTACACGGCCTTAGTGAAAACCTACAACGTAGATGCACAAACGCCGGACTCAGCCGGAACAATGACGGCGATGATGTCAGGCATTAAAACAGATGTTGGCGTGATTGGCGTGGATGAGGATATTGAGCGAGGAAATTGCGCAACTGTTTCGGGTAACGAAGTGGTAACGGCGCTGGAGTGGGCTGAACTAAAAGGCCTTTCGACGGGCATTATTTCAACCGCGCGCATCACGCATGCGACACCAGCGGCTACCTATGCAAAATCGGCCGATAGAAACTGGGAAGATATCTCGGATATGCCGGTTTCGGGCATTGAAGGCGGCTGCGAAGATATCGCCTCGCAATTAGTTAACTTCGAGGCGAATCTAGAGGGGCGTTTTGACGGTTCTGACGTTGATGGCATTGAAGTGGTGATGGGGGGTGGCCGTCGTCATTTTTTACCTAAGGATGAGGCCGCCAATAGTGCTGACGCGGTGAGCAGTGTTGAAGGTGATCGAACCGATGGCCGCAATTTGATCACTGAATGGGAAGCGCACTATGTCAATGGACATTACATTTATGACCAAGCAGGCTTCGATGCAATTGACGCAGCAACGGCGGAGCGAGTATTTGGATTATTCAATGAATCGCACATGCAATACGACGCGGATCGCGTAAATGATATTGCCGGCGAACCCTCAATTGCACAAATGACCACGAAGGCGATAGACCTGCTCGACAATAATGAAAAGGGTTATTTTCTGGTGGTGGAGTCGGGTCGAATCGACCACGGACATCATGCGGGTAGTGCTTATAACGCCCTAACCGACACCCTAGCGTTTGCCGATGCCGTACAAGCGGCCATTGATGCAACCGATTCGTCGGAAACGCTCATTCTTGTCACGGCCGATCATAGCCACGTATTCACGATTGCGGGCTACCCCAAACGCGGTAACCCCATACTCGGTAAAGTGGTCGGTGTCGGTGCTTCAACACCTGCGCTTGCCTCGGATGGAATGCCTTACACAACCCTCGGTTATACCAATGGTAAAGGATTTGCCGATTTAACGAGTGAAACCGACGCCGATGCGCGCTATGGCTTGCCTAATGAAAATGGACGAGTCGATCTTTCCAGTGTGGATACCACCACAAGGGGGTATCACCAAGAAGCGGTTATTCCTCTGGGGTCGGAAACGCACGCAGGTGAAGATATTACCTTGCATGCATACGGCCCTGGCGCATACAAAGCGCAAGGCGTAATCGAGCAAAATGTTGTGTTCCATATTATCCGCGAAGCCCTTGGGCTAGACGCACACTAACGGGGAGAACGTGATATGAATAATGTAAAAATTGCACTGCTAAGTGCGGTAATTGTTAGCCTCGTTGCCTGTAGTGGTGATGATGGTCGCAATGGCGACAATACGCTCATCGATAAAACGACGTTAGAACTAGGGGATAGCCATTGCCCGGCCGGTGGCCTTCAAATTGATACCGGTTTAGATACCAACGCGAACGGAAGTCTAGACAGTTCAGAATTGGCCGACACCCACTATTTATGCCTACCCTATGACGCGGACGATTTCGACATGCTGGCGAACACGCGAGGTAATCGCTGGTATAAAGCAGGGGCTGCTACAACGGCTAACGCTTCTGGTTACACCACAGCAGTGGGAGCGGCCAAAAACGTTATTTTATTTGTAGGCGATGGCATGGGTGTTTCCACGGTTACGGCTGCTCGTATTTTAGAAGGCCAGTTAAAAGGCATGCTGGGCGAAGAAAACGTATTGAGCTTTGGCGAATTTCCATTTTCGGGTTTAGCGAAAACCTATAATGTCGACGCCCAAACACCCGATTCAGCGGGTACCATGACCGCGATGATGAGTGGTGTAAAAACCGACGTTGGCGTTATTGGTGTTGACGAAAATATCGTGCGAGGTGATTGCTCCACCGTTGCGGGCAATGAGCTAGTGACGGCATTGGAGTTAGCCGAAATAGCGGGAAAATCGACGGGTATTATCTCTACCGCGCGTATTACGCACGCAACGCCGGCGGCAACTTACGCGAAATCTGCAGATCGAAATTGGGAAGATAATTCCGATATGCCCACTGCTGCAGTTGATGCCGGTTGTGACGATATTGCCTCTCAGTTAGTTAGCTTCGAAAGTAACTTGGAAGCGCTTTACAGCGGCTTAGATGTCGACGGTCTTGAAGTTGTGCTGGGCGGTGGGCGTCGTCATTTTCTGCCAAAAGACGCCTCTTACAATAGCCCAGATGCCGTGAGCAGTATAGAAGGGGATCGTACCGACGGCCGTGATCTAACTGCGGAATGGCAGGCCACCTACGCCGATGGCGTTTATGTGTATGACAAAACAGGTTTCGATACGGTCAATACTGAGACTACCGAGCACCTCTTCGGTTTGTTTAATGAATCACATATGCAATATGAAGCCGATAGGGTCAATGATATTGCGGGTGAGCCTTCCATTTCAGACATGACAGAAACAGCCTTGGCTATTTTGGATAATAACGAATCCGGTTATTTCTTGATGGTTGAAGCCGGTCGTATCGATCACTCACACCACGCAGGAAATGCCTATGGAGCATTGGCCGATACTATAGCGTTTGCTAAAGCGGTGTCTAAAGCGGTTGAAATGACCAATGCCGAGGATACGCTCATAATTGTGACGGCTGATCATGGGCACGTGTTTACCATTGCGGGTTACCCGAAACGTGGCAATCCAATACTGGGCAAGGTTGTTGGTGTTGGTCGCAATGCACATACCTTGGCCTCGGACGGTATGCCATACACCACCGTTGGTTATACCAATGGACGAGGGATGCGTAATTTTGGTGACAACACAAACCCAGATGCAACATACAACGAAAATGCCAATGCGGGGCGGCAAGATTTATTATGGGTAGATACTCAAGCGCCGGGGTATCACCAGGAATCATTGGTACCTACAAGTTCAGAAACGCATTCGGGTGAAGATGTTGCAATCTATGCACAAGGCCCTGGTGCGCCCTTGCTCACCGGTACCAACGAGCAGCACATTATTTTTCATGTAATGAACTATGCCGCAAACTTGGTTGGGCTGGCTGAGACGGCGCTCGAATAAACTGTTAATACATTTATTTATAGGGGCCTTAATGGCCCCGTTTTGTATCGTGAATACCGTGTTATGTTTGAAAAAAAACAAGCGAATAGTAGCGGTAATTACTCAAGCTTTAAAAAGGAAAAGAAGTGAAAAAGACTGTTACTTACGTCACTAAAATTAGTCACGCGGTAATTTCTTTACTGTTGGGTGTGCTTGCGACTGGCCTGCAGGCCGCCGAAAACCCGTGTGCTCAAATATCCGCTTTTGGCGCGATCTATTCGCTAGTTAAAACGGCTCCAGCAATAGAGGGGGCTATTGAAACGCCCATTGAATCAACCTTTGCTTTGTGGCGAAGGCAAGGCCAAGTGGCGCATGACTATCGCGATCGCAACATCACGTTGCTGTGGAATAAAACATCGAATAATCGCCTGCGTGCAGTACAAGCATTTAATGCTCACGAACGTTCAATTGAGTACGAGGCGCACCGGCAAGGTGATCTAAATAGCTGGCAGAATAAGCGCCAGTTTTTTAGCGAGCAACTGATGCAGTCGATGACGTTAATCAAGCGTGAAGGCACTTATTGCGCGCAAAAAGAAATGTATAGTAGCGATGAGCATGGGCAAACATTATTGCTCGAATGGCTGCCTGCAATGCAAGTAGTGAGTTACTACAGCGCGAAGACAACACAAGGCATGATCGAATGGCGGTTGGATGACATCATAACGGACCGTACCATTATTAACGCAGCCTTTGCCCAGTGGGAAGGTTACGCCTCAACGGACTATGCCGACATTGGTGATAATGAATCAGACCCGTTTCTGCTAAACATGATAAACCTCGGGTTTATCGAGCACGGTTCGAACGGGTTTTATACTGCAAGTGGTCAAAGTATGGGTACGTCGCACGCTCACTAATGGGGTAAGCCATGTGTAGACGAACGCCCCATTAAAATCCTAACGACTAAGGTTTTCCGAGTTTAAAGGTAACAATGTCAACATTAAGCCCCAGTGCTACATTCGAAAGTTCGCTGGCTTTGTTTTTAAGCTCGGACAATTCATCGCGGCTGGCGCGGCTAGCTGCACTTATTTGATCAATATCGCGGGTTAGGTTATCCACGCTACTGGCGTTTTGCCCTACGGCAGAAATTAGCTGACCGATACGGTCTTGAATGGAATGAATGGCCAGCCCTGCTTGCTCCACGACAGAGTGAGAGGTACTAACAGATTGTTCCGTTTGATTCGATTGCTCCGCCATATGATGGGCTTGCTGCACAACAATATCGACTTCTTGCTGCAAGGTAATAACTGTGGTGCGAATTTCACCCGTGGCGGTTTGGGTGCGCCTAGCGAGATCCCTTACTTCATCCGCAACGACGGCAAAGCCTCGGCCCATCTCGCCCGCGCGCGCGGCCTCAATGGCTGCATTGAGCGCGAGAAGGTTGGTTTGTTCTGCAACGCTATCAATAATAGCGGTAACTTCGCCAATCTTAGAACTCTTCTCTTCTAGAGATTTTAGCTTAGCAACGGTTGTACTCATTTCTTCTGACTGCGTTTGAACACGCAGGGTCAAATCTCGGGTGACGTTTTCAAGATCGTCTAGCTGTTGAATAAGCAACACTAGGGCTTTGTCTGCGTCTCCAGAGGTGGATTTTAGCTGCCCCGATACGTCATTCACCGTATTGAAATGTTTGATTAAGCCCGTGCAAATATGCTCGGCATTTTCGGTTAAACCTGACGCTTTATTGATTCCTTGGTGGAGTTGTGACTCCATCGCCAGCAAATATTGGGCGTTTTTGCGAATATTGATGACAAATTGATAGAGGTTATCGGCCATAACGTTGACGCTTGTTACTATCTCGCCGACCACGTCTTCACTGACAATGGTGCTGCGTTGAGAGAGGTCTTTGGCGCTAATAGCTTGGGCTATATGAGAGACCTCACTTAGCTTGACCAGCAAATAGTTTTTCAGCAGCCAATAATTGGTTATACCTATAATGGCGCCAGCGACTAAGCAGCCAAGCGAAAACCAAATTTTCATACCCGCTTTGTATTCAACAAAAATAGACGCATAAAACGGGAAAATGAGTCCCATAGTAAGCCCAAAACCGATGAAAATGAGAAAGATTTTACGCAAAATACTCATAGGAGACACTCCCTTAGGGCTCCAGTGTTTTCTCTAAGCATAGCAGCTGATCGCTTATCAAAATCAGTCTCGTTAGCGAGTATTTTGGTGTGCGCTCAACCCGCTTTAACGGGGTGTTTAATCACAAATAAGCAATGGTATCTACCGTGATCCGCGAGTTGTATACTGTGTAATTAGTGCCAAAATGGGTTGGGAGAAGTTTTTTGCGCCATGTTTTACCTTTAAATGCCAAGGCTTTGCAGCCGGGCATAGTTTGCCTAGTCACGTTGTTTCTGGTGCTCCTCCCTTCGCCGGCATTCTCTGACAAAGAGGTCAATGCGTCAGTGCCCGCCGACGTACTCGAATTTTCCTATCCAGCGTCTTCCGATTCTTTTTATCAGCAGCGAAATGATTACTTCGTACAAATGCTCACGTTAGCCCTTGAGCGCAGCGGCAGGGCCTATAGTATTAAGCCCGTAGCAGTTGCGACCATGAACGAAAAACGCAGTAAAATTTTTATAAAATCTGGGCGCTACAATACGCACTGGATGCTCACCAACAATGAATCTGAAAATGAATTGCTACCCGTTCGCATACCGCTTTACAAAGGGTTGATCGGTTGGCGGTTATTAGCCATTCACAAATCTCAACAAGACCGTTTCGCAAAAATCAATAAAGTTGAAGAGTTAAAAGCCCTTACTGCAACGCAAGGATTAGGCTGGCCAGATGTTAGCATTCTACAAGCCCATGGTTTTACATTGCGCTTAGGCGTTGAATGGAATAGCCTCCTGGAACTTATGTCAACACAGCGTGTGGATTACATGCCTCTAGCGGTTAATGATATTTGGTCCACGACAGAAAGGCTGCACAAAAAAAATCTCGTAGTAGAAAATCATCTCGTACTTCATTATCCCTCGGCCTATTATTTTTTCTTGGATAAAACGTTAACTGAACATGCAGCAGCGCTTTCAGCCGGTTTGAATAACGCCATTGCAGACGGCTCTTTCGATCGATTATTTCAGAAGAAGTTTGGTGACGTCATTACACGTTCTAAGTTAAATCAACGACGTGTACTAAAACTCAATAACCCCCTCATACCCATACGGACACCGTTACGAGTGCCCTCGTTATGGTTTAGCCCGCAAGCGCCAGCTAAAGACAACTTAGGTTATGGGGCCTCCGCTATTTAATCGTTAAGGAAACGCTGATTAGGTCGCCAATTTTGGCATAACACATAAAACTATTCTTTTAGCGTTCATTATGGATCCGCTATCATTTTCTGAAACCGAATATACCGCCAAAAAATGCAGAACACGTCGAGAGACGTTTGTTAAATAGATGGGTACGCTGGTTCTATAGAAATAATTGGAAAATACAATCCGTCTGCGTTCAGTACGGCCCTCGGGCATGTCGTAGTGAATTACTTTTTTTATTGTTTTTTCAGGCTATTGGTTTGTAGCATAGATGTTATCGAACGCAATACTACGCGTAGTTCTGGCCGTGCGAGTATTGCGTTAGGTCGGTTTTTTCTTTATAGCTAATACACAAACTGCGCGTGTGATTATTCAGTTTGCCCCGTGACATAAATGTCACGTCCAAATATATCGGTATCACCACTCTGATCTGTTACTGTTAGGGTAACGTTGTAGTTTCCAGCTTGCGTATAGGTGTGGGTGGGGTTTTCTTGAGTGGATTGGTTGCCGTCGCCAAAATCCCACAACCATTGTGTTACCTGACTCGTACTGCGGCTATCATCGGTAAAGGCGGCCGTTAACGATTCGAGCGTAGCAATATAATGACTGAGTACCCCTTCTTCAAATAATTGTATTTTTACCGTTTTAAATGCATCGCTAACGTCGCTTGCTGGCCAGCCTGCGGAGGCAGCTTGTTGTTGAACACATTCAGCCGCGAGAGTAAGTGTGGTGTTGGGAAGCCAGCACTGTCTGGCTGCGCTTATATACACTCGGTACGTTTCTTCCAGCCCCCAGTTTTGAGATAATAAGTAAAACGGATAAGTGATCATACCGATTCGCTTATAATAGTTATCGCCGGCTTCGGCATAATCTAATGCACTGGGGATGGCGCCGTATTCAGTGACTATGTGATCCAGTGTGCGCACGTTACCGGCGGATTCTTCTCCGTGAACCCAGTTATCTTCACTGCTCGTCCATTCGTATTTCGCCATTACCCCAGATATATCCCCAAAGGCTTCATGCAATGTGCGGGCATCTTGGCTGAGCTCGGTACCGAATACTTTTAAGGGGGAAATACGACCCAGCACACCATGACCAATCTCATGAGCAATAAGGTCTAGTGTCGCCAGAGAGTAGTGTGTTGCATAGCCATCGCTAAAACTGGCGTAAGCACCGTCCCAGAATGCTTTTATATCGATTTCGTTACCGTAGTGAACACGCAAACGTATTTTGTCCTCTAGTGGGGGTTCGCCTAAATATTTTAAAAACGTATCGTATACCATGGTGCCGTAAAACATGGCGTCGTTGAGGGTGGAGTAGGTCCAGGTGCCTATGTCGTCGGTAATGTCACGGTATGTATTGATTGGGTTTGCATCGCACACAAACGAATAGGCTGGGAATGCTGCTTCACTTACAGTGTTGGGGCTACCTGTCGTTGTCTTTGTTTCCCATGCGGTATCTTTACTGTTGTCCATATCGGTAACGCTCACTAAGCCATTATCAAATATACACAGACCGTTTTGTAAGGCGGACCTTTCTATTTGGATATGTGGGCGGGTATCGCCGTAATACCAGTGCATTTGTTCGTTACCACCGGGGCCAGCCAAATGCGTGTTACCGGTGAAGTCGTGAAACGCGATGAGTTGTCCCTCGATAGACATGCCTGCACTGTTGGTGGGGTGCACAAGTACTGCAGTTGCTCCTTCTGGAATCGTGCTATCGATTAATGTAGCGAGCTGGTAGCCTGCAACCGAATTCGGTTCATTCCAAGGTTCTCCAATAGGGTTGCCTGCATTGTCTGCCCAATACACGGTTAAAGATGACGCTCGTGTGGAGTCGGTGGGGCTTGGTGAGGGCGCATTGATTACGGCTGTAACACTGAGTAGACCGCGCTCACCGTTTGTATCCCGTATGGTGGCATAGCTAATGTTGTTGGTGGGTATGTCGGTGGTCGGGTTGGGTTCCGGCTCTGGCGTAGGTACTGGGGGCAGATTGTTAGATGGCACGCCTCCCGAGCCGCCGCATGCACTGGTTAGCGCGCAACTGAGTAATAAAGTGGATAAAAGGATGTTCTTACAATGAATCACGGGGTATACCTGTCGGGTGTTGGGCGAGGTTATTCTAATATATGCGGTGAACTTTGCAAAAGATGTTGATAGGTTATTCAGAAGCCCTTTGGTTGTTTTTTTCGGCGCAGCTAATAGGTTACCGGGTTCTTCAAGATGGCCTTACGGCACAGAATGTAAAACCATAACCCAAGCCAGAATTGGACAGGTCTCTCTTGAGGTTGCTCCGTTTTGTCACCGTTATATAGGTTGTGTTCGGCGGGCGTATTGGCGTATGTGGGAATGAGTAACCACTACCATTAGTAGATGGATCGATCGTATCCAGCATTTTAGTCAGTATTATGCTTCTAGCGCTGGAAGTGGACAAAAATTAAAAGCCTACGCTGAATTGTTTTGGCGAGCGTGGTACAAGCGTTTGTTCTTCTGCTGCGTAGGCTTACTGATCAGAGCCGGTATGTTTTGTCATTGCTGTTTTACTGTGAGTTTTTATCGTGGCAGATCTGTTACGGGTCTCAGGCATAAGGAGTCTTTCTCTTTGTGATAGATCGGCCAATTTTGTGAAATTGTGATTAGTGAAGCCTACATGCACGCTATGTTCACCCTTTATGCGTAGACTCTGTGCTCCCCTATAACCCCCTATGGAGTTTAATGATGAGAAGGTGCTTAACATTTGTAGTTTTATGTATAGCCGGTACAACGATGTCCTCTGCGTGGAGTGCTGACGAAATTACCTTTAGCACATCAGAAATCACGGATAACCTTTACTTGATCGAAGGGCAGGGCGGTTTCGCTGGCGGTAATATGGTGTTGTCTGTGGGTGACGACGGTGTTGTTTTAATTGATGACAGCATGCCGCCACTGCTAGATAAGCTGAAAGCCGCAATTCGTGATGTTAGTGAGCGCCCTGTGGATTTTTTGATAAATACTCATATGCACGGCGATCATACTGGTAATAACGCCGCCTTTGGTAGCGGTATTACCCATGTTGTCGGGCATGAAAATGTGCGTGAGAGAATGAAACACGCCGAAATCGATACGCCGGAAGGAAAAAAGCCTACACCGAAAGCGGCGTTGCCTGTGATTACGTTTTCTGAAGAAATTCATTTTCACCTGAATGGAGATCGCGCTCGAGTGGTACATTTAGCTGATGCACACACGGACGGCGATGCCATTATCATCTTTGAGAAACACAATGTGATTCATGCTGGCGATATATTCTTCAATGGCTTATTTCCGTTTATCGATTTGAATAACGGGGGTTCGGCAAAAGGGTATTTGGCGGCGCAGCAAGCTATTTACGCTGAGGCGAATGAGAGCACCGTGATTGTGCCGGGCCATGGGCCGATAGCAAAGCGTAGCGATTTAAAAAAGAGTATTAAAATGCTGTCTCAGGCGATATCTAAGGTGTCAGCGCTGAAAGACAGCGGTAAATCACTAGACGAGGTTATTGTTCTTAACCCGCTTAAAACGTTTCATAAGGATTGGGACTGGGGGTTTATCTCGACAGAAAAGATGACTCGTACGTTATATCAAGACTTATAGCGGGAGGCTTTAACACTCCCAATAGGAAAGCCGAGTATTACCGTTGAGGTTGCTCGGTTTTTTTACGTCTGCTCTTGGGGCTGTGTGAGATAGCGGGCTGTATGCCGTAACGGTCAGCAGGTAAACGTGCAGAAGAAATATAATGATAGATTGGTGATGAAGGTTAGATAGTAAGGGAGCGGCGGAGCTTAGAGTGGCTCGCAGGCGCTGTGCAGGGGGGTGTTTGTGTCTAGCAGAAGGGATAAACGCCGCTAGCACGATCTTTAGCAAGCTAAAGATCAGCCCGTTAGTCTGGGCGGCTGTGGCTAGCGTTGTATTCTAAATCAGTCTTACAACGGACGAACGTTGTTGGCACATGGGCCTTTCTGACCTTGGCCTACTTCGAACTCAACCGCTTGGCCGTCATTCAGTGTAGCGAAACCGCCGCCAGCCTGAATTTCAGAATGGTGAACAAATAAGTCTTTGCTTCCATCTTCTGGTGCTATAAAACCGAAACCTTTATCTGCGTTGAACCACTTTACCGTTCCTTTACTCATACTCTGCTCTTTATCTTATAAGTGAAAAATAAATTTCTGTTTGTACTATCACCATCATACAAACAGATTTTGAATGATCTATGCCGACGCGAACCGAAGTTTGACAGGGTACGCGTAAATACCTCAAGCATGCAAACACAGGGTTCAGAGCGCTTTCGGGTATTCTCGGGCGTCTGACCTAGGTATTCTTACCTAAAGTTGATCGTATTACCACCAACAGCTTGGATTACTGTACTTTTTGTCGCTAATAGCACGTTATTTTAGGCTAAATAAGAAAAATAGCGATATTAACTTCGGATTATTTGCTGATTTTAACGCATCAACGGTTCCCATGGATAGTGCTGATGCCGTTAGAGTTACCTTCTGGCGTGTTTATTGTTGTACACGAAAAACGGATTATGAAGGTTTTTTCCACGAAAATGGAGGTGCAGAGGTAGGAGGTGTGCTTTGCTTCGCGTCTTTAGGGCGGCTTTTGGCGCTCTCCTTAACACTACCCTTAACGGTTGCAACGTACAACTCTTCAACTTTTTCTCGTGCCCATAAGGTTTTACGCAAGAATGTTAAAGAAGATTTAACGGAGGGGTTGCTCTTGAAACAGTTAAGGTTTATTCGTTCGGCTAGGCCTTTCCATCCATAGTGTTCAACAAGGTGGGTGACGATTTTCTCCAGCGTTACGCCGTGTAACGGATCCAACTTTTGCTTATCTTTCATAGCCACTGACGCCTAAAGTAGGCTTTTATGGTCTCATGCCTTCTCTTCCACGTCTATATAGGCGTTTTAATACTCTCGCCTTATTGCGGCATCTACGTACCGGTACTTTCGTTTTCGCGGTGATTTGACGGTAGGGGTGTGTCGCTTCTACCAGGCGTCGGTCGACCACGTTATGACAAAAGAGTATTCGTGCGCCTACACGTTTTTTGGCCTGATCGGGCATTCAGTAGGTTGAAATGCCAAGAGTGAATAAGCGGGTGTCGAAAAATTAAAAGGGAGCAGCGACGGGTGTGCCGTTAGTGAGTGCCTCAACCTCATTTTGGGTGGGTGTGAAATCTTGTTTTTGGTTGAAGATAGCGGAGGAATTATTTTTTTCGTGGGAAAGGTTAAAGATTGATGATGATGTTACCTATACATTTCTAACCCACTAACTATAAAAAAACAATCGAAGTTAGTCGTCTTTAAGCAACATATTGGTATATGGATTACGCTCAAATAGTATTAATGACAATATGCTTAATGTTCGATTGACAATACCCAGTTGCGGTTCTATACGAACAGTATCGACGTTGTTACGCCGTTATTAAAAATAACAGCAAGGCCGTGTAACGCTCGATAACATCGCCTGTTTGCAATTAACAGGTTATGCCTTCCTGCAGCCCTTCTTCCTCTATCCGTGGCATTGGTTGATAGGCGTTATTTGGAGAAAAATAATGAAAATGACCAAGATGAAATTGCATTGTCGCAGAGGAACAATATCCCGTTGTTCTTTATTTCGTTCAATTCTTACATTTGTACGAGGAGAGTTTCTATGATTTTACGTAGCCTTAACAAAATTTCGGTAGATGTAAAAACCGCAGTAACCGCTCTTGTTTGTGCTGCGGCACTGTGTGTGCCAATCGCCAATGCTCAAACTTTAACATCAAACCAAACGGGTACCCATGGTGGCTATTACTACTCTTTTTGGAGTGATGGTGGCGGGTCCGTTTCCTTTACGCTCGGTAATAACGGTAATTACAGTTCAAGCTGGAGTAACGTTGGCAACTGGGTAGGCGGTAAAGGTTGGCAAACCGGTGGGCGAAAAACCGTTAATTATTCGGGTAGCTATAGTGCCAATGGTACAAGTTATCTTGCGCTTTATGGTTGGACAAAAAATCCTCTTGTTGAATATTACGTGGTTGAAAATTGGGTGAATTACAATCCAAGTTCTGGCGCAACCAGGCTAGGGACCATTAATAGTGATGGCGGTACTTATGATATTTACCGTACTCAACGTGTTAACCAACCGTCAATCGAAGGTACTGCAACGTTTTATCAATACTGGAGTATTCGTCAGCAGAAGCGCACCAGCGGAACCATTACTACCGGTACCCACTTTGACGCTTGGACGAGTGCAGGCCTGCAAATGGGTAGCCATGACTACATGGTGATGGCGACGGAAGGCTATCAAAGCAGTGGTAGTTCAAATATCACGGTGAGTGAAGGTGGTGGTAATAACTCTAGCGTTAGCAGTTCTAGCTCTTCATCCAGCTCATCTAGCTCTTCTACCGGTGGCAGCGGCAGTATTGTGGTACGCGCTCGCGGAACCAATGGCGATGAGCATCTTAATCTGATTATTGGGGGCAACGTGGTGCAAGGCTGGACCTTGAGCACTAGCGATCAAAACTATACTTACAACGGCGGTGCGACAGGCGATATTCAGGTTGAATTTGATAATGATTCTTCTGATCGTGATGTTGTACTTGATTACATTATTGTCAATGGCGAGACGCGACAAGCTGAAGATATGGAGTACAACACGACAACGTATGACGGCGAGTGTGGTGGCGGTTCTTATTCAGAAAATATGCACTGCAGCGGAGTGATTGGCTTTGGCGATACCGGCGGTTCGAACAACTCAAGTTCCTCCAGCAGCTCCTCAAGTAGTTCGTCAAGCAGCAGTTCTTCACAAGGCGGCAGCGGGTGTCAATGTAATTGGTACGGTAGCTCCTATGCCACCTGTGATAACCAGAGCACTGGTTGGGGATGGGAAAATTCGGCTAGCTGTATTGGTTCGGATACGTGTAATGACCAATACGGTGATGGCGGCGTAGTCTGTAATTAGTTGTAGGTCATTAATTGAAGCTAAAGGCTTAGGTTATTTTCCTATGATCGTGTTGCGAGTAAAGCGACGTTAGGCTCAATCCTACGCCTCTCATGCGTTCCTCAAAAAGCCGGCGTTTGACAACGCTGGCTTTTTTATGGGTAAACGAATAGCAAGGGTGCTTAGAGGTCTTGGGTAACTCTAACGATTAAGCAACAGTGGTTGTTGCGGCCATTAGAACAAGGACCGCATGGGGGAAGGCTATAGTGGGTCTCAGTGCTTGTTGAGCGTAGGCGCGTATTAAGCCAAGAGTATTTGGGCGGTTTTTGTCGAATTCCGTATTAAATTGAAAAGCGGTTAAGGGTGATTTGTTGAGCAAGCCGTGTTCAATGGCCAATAGTCGGTCTTCAATACGGGACTGAAATGTTTTCCAAATGGCATCTTGCGCCCACACCATGAGCAAAATGGCGATCAAGAGTGGGTTAAGCGTGCCGAATAAATAGGCCGCACTGAATACCGTAATATTCACAAGTTTTATGATGAGAGAAAATTTTTCATAGCTATCAAACTGATTCTGCAAAAGAGACCATTCATGTTCAATGGCAGACATTGTTACGCTACTCATGGGGTTTAACCTATTTGTTAAAAGGGGTTGTGGGACGGTCTGTTTTGGCTGCAGCCAACTCTGTAGCGCGTACTTTTACGAGTGTTTGGTTGCGTTGAAACAGGCTGTTTTTTCGAGCCTAACAAGGTTGTGACGTTTTGTCTAAGTGCTTAGCGCTACAATAATGTCGTGGGGTGATGTGTATACGAAAGGGCGTTTTAATATTTAGGCCCTGTATAGATGGCCGATGCACGAGGAAGCGCCTACGACGCTATTACATCCATTTTAATACTCTATCGGTAATTGTCCCGTTTTTACCTTATTGTCGCGCCTGACTAGTGCGCGTATGGCAGACGATTGGTTACGCCTTTGCCTGTAGGTTTGCTCTGAGGCTTGGGCGAATACTGACAGACATCGATTATCGACGAGATTGAGGAAAATACATGAAAGCAATTGGTTATTTAGTGCCGCAAACGATAGATAACGCTGATGCCCTGATGGATATTGAGTTACCTGTACCTAAGGTGGCAGGCCGTGATCTGCTCGTAAGGGTCTCAGCGGTGTCGGTTAATCCTGTTGATACGAAAATACGTTCTTCGGCCACGCCAGAGAACGGTGATCATAAAATACTGGGATGGGATGCCGTAGGCGAAGTGGTTGCCGTGGGTGACCAGGTAACGCTCTTTAATGAAGGTGATAGGGTGTGGTATGCGGGCGACATTACGCGATCAGGTTCTAACGCCGAGTTTCAGTTAGTGGATGAACGTATCGTCGGGTTAATGCCTGTGTCACTGTCTAATAGTGACGCCGCAGCGCTGCCGTTAACGTCGATTACCGCGTGGGAATTGTTGTTTGACCGGCTAGATTTTGTGCCGTCATACCCTGAAGGCTTTTCTAGCTCATTCGCAACCTCTCCCTCATTAGAGGCTCCCCCAACTGTACCGCCCGCGCGTATTTTAATTATGGGAGCCGCTGGCGGCGTAGGTTCGATATTAACGCAGCTGGCAGTAACACTCACAAATGCGACGGTTATCGGTACAGCGTCTCGCGAGCAAAGCCAGGCATGGGTGAAATCGCTGGGGGCCGATCATGTTATCAATCATCATCAGCCCTTACTCCCGCAACTTAACGCGTTAGGGGTTGATAGCGTAACGCATGTCATTAGCCTTACTCATACTGAGCAACACTTCGACCAGTTAATTGAGGTGTTATCCCCGCAAGGAAAGCTGGCGCTTATTGATGATCCGCAAACGATGATTGATGTTCGCAAATTGAAGTTAAAATCGTTGTCGTTGCACTGGGAGCTGATGTTTACCCGTTCCATGTTCGATACATGGGATATGCAAAAGCAACATGAATTATTGACGGCGATGTCTGCATTAATTGATGCCGGCTGTATACGATCGACCATAGGCGAACACTATGGCGTGATCAATGCGGCCAATTTAAAGCGAGCGCACGCCCAGCTCGAAAGCCATCAAGCGGTAGGGAAGATAGTGCTTGAAGGCTTTTAATCGACAGTACCTGGTAATGCATGCGACGTGGCTGGGCAATATTTTTCGCCCTTCGGTCTAGAGCGAAAAATATTGGTGGGCAGCCTGCTTGTTCTTAATTGGGCCGTAATGTCTCGATAGTGATCGTTTTAGCGCCTAGAGATTTGGATGAAAGCGTTATATTTACTTGGCCTGCGTTGTTGCGTTGCGACCGTAAAACGGCCACCAGCTTTCCATGGTGTGTTTTGCGGTGCAGGCTTTGAAAACTCTCTTGTGAAACAGGGTTTCCATTGCCTATCCCTATTAATGTGGCGGGCCCGTCTATGGTAAAGGTTACGCCCAGATCATAGAGCGGTTGATAAACAAAGTGTCCGTCGGAGTCGGTGAGCTGAACGGTAAGGTAACTTAGGTCTTGTCCATCGGCTTTAATTGAAGTGCGATCGGGCATGATAGTGAAGGACGTTGCGTGTTGTGTGGTAATGAGTTGCTGAGTTTCCACCACTTTATTGTGGTGATAACCGCGCGCCTCGAGTATGCCGGGTTGGTAGGGCGCACGAAATGTCGATGTCCACTGAGTACTTGCGGAGTTTGGGCGTTTACCGAGGCTTTTCCCGTTAAGTAACAGTTCTACTTCTTCGTGAACGGAATATACGACTACGTCTAGCGGTGTTGAAAGGGGGGTGTTTGGCCATGTCCAATTGGGGTGGAGGTCGGGGTGAACCCAATAATCATAGCCGTTTTTGTAAGGTTCAGGGGTATAGCTTGGCGTAGGGCTTTTGACAAACATCGAGAGCGTGTTCTGCCCCGTTTTCCATAATACATCGCGGTAAATGCCTGCGGGCCTTTTGTAGCCAAGTGCATCAATTTCACCACAGTAAGCCAAATGCCAAGGGAAAGGCGCTAGCCCCTTCCATTGAGGCCCGTAGCCTGTCCACCCAATACCGGCTTCGCCGAGGTAGTCCCAGCCTGTCCAGACAAAATCCCCAATAATAAACGGGTATTGCTCTACATATTGCCAGTAGTCGAAGGCTTTATTGGGGTAGGTTTCCGAACCGTACATCAGGCGATTGGGGTTGCGTTGTCGGTCTGACAAGTAGTTTTTTTCTTCATAGTTATAGCCCACAACATCAAACGTATTAAGAAAAGGGTCGGCTTTTTCGCCCGATGTGTTTGCACCGATGGTGGTGGGCCGAGAGGCGTCCAAAGTTTTAATATAGGCGGTAAGCTCTGCAGCCGTTGTTGCGCCTAGGGCTGTGTTTTGCTCAGGTATTTCGTTGCCAAGACTCCACATGATAACGCTGGGATGATTAATGTCGCGATAAATGAAATTGTCTACATCAATTTTCCAGTTATGTTTAAAGTACGCGGCGTAATCGTTACTGTGATCCCATTTTTGTTTGTTCCATGCATCGAACGCCTCATTTATAACGAGCAACCCAAGCCTGTCTGCGGCATGCAAAAATGCTTCGGAGGGCGGGTTATGTGAGGTACGAACTGCGTTGTAGCCGGCGGCCAAAATTCGCTCGACTTTACGTTCCTCTGCGCGTGCATATGCAGCGGAACCAAGCATGTAATTATCGTGGTGTAAGTTCATACCCTTCAACAAGAGGGGAATGTCATTTAGGAATAGACCATGGTCGCTATCGAAGTGAAGCTTGCGAATGCCAAACGTGGTGACCGTGCTGCTCGGCGCTGAAAGGCCGCTCTCCACCCGCGTGTGGAGCTGATATAACTGTGGCGAATGGGGGTGCCAAAGTCTCGGTGAAGGTACCTTCAGTGTGTGCTCAAAGGTTTTTTGTCCCACGGGTAATGTCATACGGTTTTTTGTAGAGGCAATAATGCTACCCGTTGGATTTACAATGGTTGAATGTAAGACGATAGCGTGTGTTGCATGAGTGACATTGTCGAACCGCGTTTTTACGTTGATGCTTGCGCTTCCATCATCGTAAACAGCGGGGGTTACTTGAGTGTCCCAGTGGTGGGTATCAATCGTATTTTTAACCACTAAGGTTATGGGCCGATAAATACCCGAACCCGAATACCAACGGCTATTACGGTGATTGTTGTGTACTCGAACGGCGAGGGTATTGAGGGCGTTCAAACGAAGGTGGTCGGTGAGCTCTACCCAAAAAGAGGTGTAACCATTGTGTTGCGCGCCGATTTTTTTGCCGTTGATAAAAATTGAAGCGTTTAAATAGATGCCGCCAAACTTTAATAAGAGGCGTTTGTTGTGTAATTCGATGGGCAGGGCAAACGTTTTTCGATACCAGCCAACGCCGCCGCTGGCGTAACCGGTATCGTATTGATCTTCTGCGCTGGAGGAGAAAGGCGACGAATCGTCTTTGCTTTCGATCGACCAGTCATGTGGCAGCTGCAGTGTTCGCCACTGGCTATCGTCATAATTATTTTTTTCTGCATTAACAGGGTCGCCGAGGGTGAATTGCCAGTTGAAGTTTAGGGGGGCATTCAGTGTCTTGGTCAGTGCTGCGTTTGGTGTTTCCTGCGGGGAGGGATGATGTGAAGCACTGTACGTGGACAGGGAAAGGTTGTTAATGAGTTGTGCCTGTTTAACCAAAACGTCATTTTGCGGTTTTTCTGAACAACTTGTAGCGCTCATAAAAATGCCAAAAATAATGCAATACATATGTATTTTTTCGACGAAAGCAATGCGTGAACGGTGTGTGGTCATGGTGTGGTTCT
>Ga0065722_101790_pt1 | contig 64577 bp, 55 predicted proteins | sample BansetMetagenome_FD_59109 | JGI IMG/M metagenome (GOLD analysis project Ga0065722, IMG submission 59109) | Bankia setacea gill microbial communities from Puget Sound, Washington, USA - Caecum Enriched | ecosystem: Host-associated > Mollusca > Digestive system > Ceca | place: United States... | reverse complement strand
CGCGAACCATTCACGCAACACTCTAGGCGAAATTATAGGCAGATTGGCCCTTTTCGCAGCTCGGTTTCCGTAAAAACGTGAAGTCTATCACACAATTAGCGTGATGTAGATCTAGGCGTCAGTTGGCATTTGGATAAACGGTATGCGGGTGATGTTGAGTGGTTGGTGGTAAACGAGCGAAAGAAGGGTGTAGATGGGAAAGTAAGGTGGAAACTCTGATGAGCTTAACGCCGCGTTGTTTTAGTGTTGGGAGTTGTTTTTCCAATACGTGGAGGGTTTTGGGGTAGGGGTGGCCAATGGCAATGGCGTACCCTTGATTATGTGCTCGTTCAACGGCCTTTTCTAGTTGGTGAGAGATGGCTTTGGCTGATCGGACATTATCGAGGAATATATCGCGAGAGCCGTGGGTAATGCCGGCAATTCTCGCTCGGGTACTGGCGACAGTCTTGGCGGTGGTACGGCTATCAATAAAATACAGCTGTTGTGTGGCCAGTATGCCCATTAGCCAGTCCATAGGGGCTTGATATTGTGTCAGCAAGCTGCCGCCGTGGTTGTTTAATCCCTTAGCGTTGGGCACCGCTTTAATCATGGCGAGGCCTAAGGCGGTAAGCTCTGCTTCGTTCATAGTAGTGCGTAGTGCCGTTTCCCACGGGCGGTCTTCTATCGTTTCCATGGGGGCGTGAACCATCACTTCAAACTTGTGCGAAAAAGCGAGGGACGCCAGTTCTGTGCCATAGGGGGTAAAGGGAATAATCGCCAGTGTGATTTCTGGGTGTAGTGAGAAAAGGGAGGGTGCGGTGTCTTGCTGGTAGCCTAGATCGTCAATAATGATGGCTAATAAGGGCGTACTAGCGAGTGGAGGTGGGCTGAGCCAGAGATCTGGGTCTGCCTTTGGCGTTGCGCATTGTACTATTGCGGGCGGCGCTTGGCTCGTGGCCGGCTGGTAGCAGAATAGAAGGAGTGCGCCTAATAGCGCACTCCATCGTTTTACGAGGATTGAGAGGGTGAACATAACGGCTGTTGACTAGTGTTCTTCAGCAGCCGGTGTAGACGCTCGTCGAAAGAGATCGAGACCTTTGAGTATATTCAGCGCTTCGTAGAGTTGGCTGTCTTCGTTATGCAGTTCCGTTTCCACCTGATCATCTAGTGAGCTGACTTCATCGCCATCAGTATTTTTTAAATGGCCGCTCAAGTCAGCCTCTTTAATTGCAATGCGGGGTTTTACCGCCGTTACCCTTACGCGCTCAACTTTGATATCGGGGTCTATGCCTTGCGCTTGTATGGAGCGCCCATTTGGGGTGTAGTAGCGGGCGGTTGTAATTTTAACGCCGCGGTCATCGGTAATGGGGATAACCGTTTGTACTGATCCTTTGCCAAAGCTACGAGTACCTAACACGAGCGCGCGACGGTGATCTTGTAAAGCGCCTGCGACAATTTCGGAGGCGGAGGCTGAGCCGTCGTTAATGAGCACGATTAAGGGTGTACCGTTAGTCGCGTCACCGGGTGTTGCTTTATATTCAGTATTGGAATCTGGCAGTCGGCCTTCTGTATACACCACCATTCCGCTATCGAGAAATAAATCTGCCACACCTACTGAGGCTTGCAGAACGCCACCGGGGTTGTTTCGTAAGTCGAGCACCAGGCCGCGTAGGTTACTGTTTTCTTCAATGAGCTTTTGATATTCGTCCTCAAGGTCGAGGGCAGTATTGGCCTGAAACTGAGCAATGCGGATATAGCCGAAATCGTCTTCAATAATTTCTGAGCGGACACTGCGAACTTTGATAATGTCGCGCTCTAAGGTGATATTGAATGGTTGATCTACACCTTCTCGCACGATGGTTAGAATGATTTCACTACCTCTTTCGCCGCGCATTTTGTCGACGGCTTGATTGAGGGTTAAGCCTTTTACGGTGAGGTTGTCTAGTTTAATAATGAGGTCGCCGGCTTCAACGCCACCGTTGGCTGCAGGGGTATCGTCAATAGGTGAGATAACTTTAACAAAGCCATTTTCCATGCCCACTTCAATACCAAGGCCGCCAAACTCTCCTTTAGTGTGCACTTGTAAATCGTCGAAGGACGACTCATCTAAGAACGCTGAATGAGGGTCTAGTTGCTCAAGCATACCGCGAATGGCGTACTCAAGAAGGGTGCGATCATCAATTTCGTCGATATAGGCATTACGAATATGATCGTAAGCTTTGGTGAATACGCGAAGATCTTCAAGCGGTAAAACACTGATGGTATCGTCGATAGGCGCTGTTTCGTCGGGCGTGGCTTGTTCTGCGAAAATGGGCAAGGTGATGAAGCTGAGTAACACAGCGGCAAAAAATGGACATTGGCGTAGCACTAAATATCTCCTGCAAACGTACTTTGGCTATCTGACTAGTTGTGATGTTAAAAGAGTGTAAAGCTTTAGGCTGGACGAAACCATTTTTTAGGGTTTGTTGGTTGGCCTCGATAACGTAATTCAAAGTATAGGGCAGATTGTTGTTGGCCACCGCTGTTGCCAACAGAGGCTATCACATCGCCAGCGTCAACCCATTCGCCCAGTTCTTTAAACAGTGCGTGGTTATGTGCGTAAAGGCTCATATAGCCGTCGCCATGGTCAACAATGATCAATAGGCCGTGCCCCCTAAGGTAATCCGAAAAAATAATACGGCCATGGGATATTGCTGCTACCGGCGCACCTTCGTGTGAGCGAATAAGCATACCTTGCCAGGCAATTTTGTTTGTTACGCGCGAAGCGCCAAAATGTTTCACAACCTGGCCATCGGTAGGCCAGGGTAATGTTCCTTTTAAACTAGAAAACTGGCCGGTAGCGGGGACTTTTATATCGTCTAACCAAGCGGTCACTTGACTGAGGATTTCTTCGAGTCGACTACGGTCGGCAAGCATGTGCTTAAGTTCGCTATCGCTGCTATGAATAGAGGCGTTCAAACGGTTGAGGGTCGACTGCCTTTTTTTTTGAGCCGATACAAGATGCGCTTGCTGGGTTTCTAGTTGACGATGATGTTGGGCGAGTTTTGTGGTTTTAAAGGCAATTTCGGGTTCGAGTAAGTTAATACGTTCAATCGTGTTGTTAAAGTCCTGTATTTGATTCGCGCGGGCGTTAATCATGTAATCGTAGTATTTCAAATTGCGCGCGACGGTGGCAGGATCTTGTTGATTGAGTAAAAGCCGTAAGCTGCTCTGTTGGCCTAGCCGATAGGCCGCATTGATATGTTGCCCCACATGGGCTTGTTGCGAGGCTTTTTTTCTAAGTAGCTGCGTGCGTTCATCGCGTAGCTCATCTAAACTTTTTTGTTGTTCTTGTAGCTCAGCTTTTAATGCATCAGCCTTTTTGCTCAATGAGCCAATAGCCGATTCTGACGCTTCCAAGGTTTTCAGCATTTGGTCTCGGTTACTTTTTGTGGCTTCCAATTCTGCCTTGAGTGCTGCGATGGAACGTTTAACCTGCTCCAGCTTTTGCCTATCGGCATTTTCGTCAGCGTATACACCAGTGGCTAGCCCTGTGAAGAAAAGCATGTAAACGAAGCCGAGAGGCTTGAAGGGCAAGAAAGAGAGAAGGGTTTTCATGGGGGCAAGTTTAACGCAATTTATCGGGTGATGAGCCTTGATTTGTCGTGATACGGTTGTTTTTGATCTTAATCGCACGCAACGTTACTCCCGAACTGGATTTTAAGGCTGCAATCAAGGATGATTGCGCGCGAAAAATTTCATCTTTTTGAGGGCTGGACTATGTACAAGTTGGTGTTAATTCGTCACGGCGAAAGCCAGTGGAACCTAGAAAACCGTTTTACCGGTTGGCACGATGTTGATCTTACTGAAGCAGGTGTTGAACAAGCTAAAACGGGCGGTCGTCTACTGAAGGACGCGGGTTTCGAATTCGACCTGGCGTATTCTTCAGTTCTTACGCGCGCAATGCGTACGCTTTCTCTCGTATTGGAAGAAATGGGGCAAATGTGGCTACCCACTGAGCGTCACTGGCGCTTGAATGAGCGACACTACGGTGCGCTAACGGGTATGGATAAAGCCGAAACTGCTGCCAAGCATGGCGATGAGCAAGTGAAAATCTGGCGTCGAAGCTTTGATGTGCCGCCACCAGAGGTTGATGAAGATAGTGAACACTTCCCTGCTCACGATCCTCGTTATCGCGGTATAGACACTCGTATTCTGCCTAAAGCTGAAAGCTTGAAGCTCACCATCGACCGAGTGCTACCTTATTGGCACGATGTTATTCGGCCTTCCATTCTGGGTGGCAAGCGCGTCATCATCGGTGCGCACGGCAACAGCTTGCGAGCATTGGTTAAATACCTTGATGGTATGACGGACGAGGAAGTGTTGGAATTGAATATTCCTACGGGTGTTCCCTTGGTTTATGAGCTAGATGAAAATTTGAAGCCTATTAAAAAAGCCTATTTGGGCGATGCTGATGCAATTAACGCTGCTATGGATGCCGTTGCTAAGCAAGGGCAATCTAAGTAATAACCTTAAGTTTTAACGGGTTTGATCGACTACAGGCGCAGCGGGCGAACAGCCACCTGCGCCTGTTTCGTCTGTATCTATCGTGTATACTCGCGGCCTATAAACTGGATCAGTAGCGCAAGGGTTGGTATTTGTGAATTTCATGGTATTTCTAGCAGAACAGTGGGTGTTGGTGTCGGCTCTATCAGTATTACTAGCCGGATTGATAGTTGTAGAGGGTCGTAAAGGTGGCCAGTCATTATCTCATCACGAAATGACTCGTTTGATTAATGCGGGTAACGGCATTATCGTGGATGTGCGTGATGCGAAGGAATTTAAGGCGGGGCATATTGTGGATGCCATTAATATTCCTTTTGCCAAATTGGCCGATAGAGCCTCCGAACTAGAAAAGCATCGTGCTAAAACGCTCGTTGTCGTTGATAAAATGGGACAACATGCTGGCGCTGCAGGCAAAACCTTGAGAGATAAAGGTTTTACCGTAAATCGACTGCAAGGTGGTATTGGTGAGTGGCAAGCCCAAAACCTCCCTGTGGTAAAGGGTTGAATTACGGCAATCTAGCCCCACATTTGTGAAGCATTAATCATAGTCATACAAAAGGCACGAGCATGGCAGAAGAAAACCAGAATTCAGAACAAGCGGCTGCTAGCGAAGGGCAAGCCGGTACCCCGCAGTTTGCAATCAATCGCGTATACGTCAAAGACCTCTCGTTTGAGTCTCCTCAGGGCGCAAAAGTTTTCACAACTCAGTGGCAGCCAAAAGTCAGTCAAGATTTGAATACTCAAATTGATAGACTGGACGACACTCATTTCGAAGTTGTGCTTAAATTGACCATTACTGTGAAAATGGATGAAGAAAAAATCGCCTTTTTGGCTGAAGTTCACCAAGCCGGTATATTTGAAGTAAGCGGTGTTGATGGCGTGCATCTTCAGCATTTGATGACGGCAGCTTGCCCGCAAATCCTTTTTCCGTATGCACGGGAAGCCATTGATAACCTTGCAAATCGCGGCGGCTTCCCTCCGTTGAATTTGCCTCCTATCAATTTTGATATGTTGTTTGCGCAAGCCGCAGCCAAGGCTAAGGCTGAAACTGAGTCAGCTAGTGGCCAAGCGTAAATTGGTTGAGTAATGACACAGCGTAAAAAAGGGGCCAGTTGGCCCCTTTTTTGTGGGCGCTATTGTAGCGATCGAGGCTGTTTTCTGTGCAATCATGAATTTCACGACCATACTAAAACGGAATCCGTTGCATATTATCGAATGGAATTTGGAACGCCTTAATGTCGCTAGAAAACAAAAACCTCCATTCTGAGCGCCCGGGTTTACTTGATACGGGCTCAGGTGACGTAAGAAGACAGTTGAAATTTGCGCAAATTTTTGCGCTTATTTTTGGTGTGTTGTTATTGCTTCGTGCGATTGAATGGTTGATTTTACCCCGTATTGCTAGCCTTTCCTTCCTCTTGCTCCTCACTGCTATCAGTATATTGTTATTGCGCCAGCACCATATTAAATGGGCTATCCATAGCTTTTTAGCCGGCTATTTGGTTGCTGTTGTGGTGGGGGTGGCGACGTCTGGCGGTTTGCAAAATGTAGTGATTGGTTGGCTGCTTTTGATTCCTGGATTAAGTGCTTTGCTCGGGGGGGAGCGAATTTTCGTCATTTGGACGCTTACGGCATTTACGGTGTTAGTCGGTTTGCTGGTGTTGAATATCTTGGGTTTCGCGAATGAAGTGCTAACCCCTGAACCTCTTCGCCGGGTTCAAAATTATACGCATGTGATGGGTCAGTTTGCGATGCTCTCATTTACGCTACATGCGTTCTCCCGTCAATTTGAATACTATGAAACCGAAATTGCACACCACATCGAGATAATTGAGCGAGAAGTGGATACCCGCCAGCGAGCGGAAAGTGTTGCCAATAATTCCAATCAGGCCAAAACACGTTTTTTGGCCAATATGAGTCACCAGTTGCGCACCCCGTTGAATAGTATTATTGGCTTTTCTCGGCGACTATTACACCGTGACATTGGATTGGGCGATCGCGATAAAAATGCGTTGGATAGCATCTACCGCAATGGTAAAACGTTGTTGAAAATTGTGAATGGTTTAATTGAATTGGCACAGTTAGACAGTAAAGATCTTAACTTTAATTGGCAGCCTTGCGAGCTTTCTGATGCCGTCCGAGTTGAGTTGAGTAGCTGTGTCGGCGAGTTGGAAGCATTTGATGAGCGTGAATTTATTCTGGTATCTGCAGAGCCTTTTCAGATGATTGGCGATCCTATAAAAATATCGCAAATATTTCACAATATATTGGATTATTTTATTCGACATACTCGTGCCAGTAAGGTTTTGCTAAAGTGCGGTTGCAGTGTCGACAATGATGCTTGGGGCTCAGTTATTTTCCATGTGTTTGATTCCGATGTTAAAGCCGAGTCCATTGGTAGTATGTTGGAGTCCGAGGGCTCTGTTAACTTGCCGGGCGAAGTGGATGGCACCTTAGGTGGCGTTAGCTTGGCTATAGCGGCACGCTTGATCCAGCTTCATCAAGGCGCGATTAACGTAGTGGCGCTTTCTGGCCAAGAAATGGAGGTTCACGTGCTGCTACCTTCTGTATCGGATTATTATCCGTCGCTTTAACGTGTTGTCGTTCATTTTGGGTTCAGTGGCTAAACGTTAGCCTAGTGTCATCGTTTTCACGCCGAGGGCGCTGTCGTATGAAAATTTACTGCGTATTTATAGCGTTTACTATTGTGCTTGTATTTGCCGCAAGCGCTAAAGCGGAATTGCTTGAGAAGGAAAACGCAGCAGCCTGTCATTGCGCAGAAAAAACCCTAACGGGCATCCTGTAAAAGGGAGCCCGCTTTTAAGTGGCATTACGGCGTATAGGCCTAATGGCTTACTCTTCATCACTTCCGGACATGCCGAGCTCTTTGAGTTTGCGTGTTAAGGTGTTACGTCCCCAGCCTAACAGATTAGCGGCATCACGCTTTCGGCCCGCCGTGTGTTTTAACGCGGTTTCAATAAGCGCTTTTTCAAAGGTAGGCACTGCTTCAGAAAGAATGTCTTTTTGTCCGCAAGCCAATGCTTGATCAGCCCAATGACGCAAGGCTTTATCCCAATCACCACTCGGTGTTTCGGCCCGTTTTACTTCCATTAATTCGGGTGGAAGATCCTGTATATGAACCTCGCGGCCCGACGCCATTACGGTAATCCAGCGACAGGTATTTTCGAGCTGTCGAACATTGCCTGGCCAGCTTAAAGTAGCGAGATAGGCTTCTGTTTCAGAGGTAAGAATTTTAGGCTCTACATCGAGCTCGTTTGCTGCTCGGCGTAAAAAATGTTGGGCGAGTTTTGGTAAGTCTTCGCGGCGGTTGGCCATTTTGGGTAGATGAATTCGAATAACGTTCAGGCGATGAAATAAGTCTTCGCGGAATCGATTCTCTTCAACCAGTGTTTCTAGGTTTTGATGAGTGGCGGCGATAATACGCACATCGACTTTAATGGCCGTGTGGCCACCGACACGGTAAAACTCACCATCGGCTAATACACGCAATAATCGCGTTTGAGTTTCCGCTGGCATATCGCCGATTTCATCTAAAAATAAAGTACCGCCGTCGGCTTGCTGAAAGCGACCTTGGCGTTGTGCTCCGGCACCGGTAAAGGCGCCTTTTTCGTGACCAAATAATTCGGATTCAATTAAGTCGCGCGGAATAGCAGCCATGTTTAGGGCAATAAACTGACCTTCTTTACGAGGGCTGTGGCGATGTAACGCTCTAGCCACAAGTTCTTTACCCGTACCAGACTCACCGTTAATGAGTACGGTGATATTGGACTGGGAGAGCCGGCCAATTGCACGAAACACTTCCTGCATAGCCGGTGCTTCGCCGATAATTTCGGTATCGAGCTCAGGTTCAAGCGCTTGGGTTTCTTGTTGCTGTTCAATCGCGTGGGCCAGCGCGCGCTGGGTTACGGCTACCGCTTCGTCAACGTCGAAAGGTTTAGGCAAGTATTCGAACGCCCCACCTTGGTATGCCGAGACTGCACTTTCTAAATCTGAGTGAGCGGTCATTATAATGATGGGGAGAGCGGGGTGTTCTTTGTGCAGGTTGGAGAGCAACGTTAAGCCGTCTGTGCCCGGCATACGCACGTCACTAATGATGGCGTCAGGCTTTGTGTTTTGAATTTGGCTGAGAGCTTTATCCCCGTTTTCAAAGCTCTGTGTGGCAATACCGGATTGTTGCAGGGCTTTTTCAAGTACCCAGCGAATGGAGCGGTCATCGTCAATTATCCAAACCAAATTTGGTTTATGCATGGTTATTATCCAGGGGTAAGTAGATGGTGAATTCTGTTTGGTTTTTGTCGCTGTTACACTCCACCAAGCCGTTATGTTGGCTGACTAAGTTTTGTGCGATAGCAAGGCCAAGCCCAGTGCCTTCGGCTCTGCCTGTAATCATGGGGAAAAAGATGTCTTCAATGAGTTCTGGCGCTATACCTAAGCCATTATCGATAATTGAAATTTTGGCAACAAGCGGGTGGTATTCTCGCCCAATGGTATAACGGCGTTGAATGCGTGTCGCAAAGGTAATTTTGGCGTGTTCTGTTAGTTTATCTTTGTTTTCGGTGAGTGATTGCATTGCATTGCGCGCAATATTCAGCACCGTTTGAATCATTTGGGAGCGGTCAGCAAATATTTCTGGAATGCTTGGGTCGTAATCTCGCTTGAGTGTTATGCGTCCACCGACTTCGGCTCTAATCATTGACATGACATGCTCAAGCACCTCATGAATATTGAGGGATTCTTTTTGACTGGATGTGTGTGGGCCCAGCATGCGATCTACAAGGTCTCTTAGCCGGTCCGTTTCTTCAATAATAATCCGTGTGTACTCTTCTAAGCCGGCGTCAACAAGCTCCCGAGAAAGTAGCTGAGCTGCTCCTCGAATACCGCCGAGGGGGTTTTTGATTTCGTGTGCCATGCTGCGCACTAAATTACGCGATGTTTCTTGTGATGAGAGCATTGCTTCTTCGCGACTAATGCGTAGTAGTCTATCCAGTGGTTGCACCTCTATGACCACATCGCCAAACTCAGCGCTTGGCGTTACAGAGTAATCTACAGTGAGGGTTTGCTGATTGTGCAGCTTCCAGTTCGCTTTTCGCTTGGTGAAGTTGCGGTTTTCTTTAAGTGCTTGAGCGAGTGATTGCGGTGTGCCATCGGCTGCGGAGAAAAGGGAGTGAATGGGGTTGCCGTGCACTTTGCCTGAGCTTACGCTTAGCGTCATTTCGGCAGAGGCGTTCATATATTCAATACACAGGTCTTGATCCAACACTATTACGGCTGTCATCAAGCTGTCGAGAATTTGCTGCTGTTTATCCTGAGTCACATTAATTATCCAAAATGCTACGTCTGATGACGGACGTTTTTAATAGCTCAATGCAATAACCAAACCAGAATCGTTGTAAACCGTTTTCTCTAAGATTCTTAGCGGTGGTTTAGAGCACGCACCGTTACTATAGAAAGAGCGTTTCCCTCTGATTGGCGTGTAATTGTGGTGTTTCAGAGATGTTCATCAGCGAGTGTTTTCTAGGAACGCTGTATTGTGATGAAGCAGGCGGAGCACCAGTATGGGTGTGCTTGAGGGGGCACCCCAAAAAAAACGACCTTGCTTGGAGCAGGCCCGTTCTGTTTGCGGGTTATTATGCACTAATATTGTGCGATGCGCTGGATTAGCGTGGGGGAAGCTTGGGTTTTATGGGCGGGCGAATAATATAGGCAGTATTGGTTGGGGTGCTTTCAATAACGCTGTTGCTATCGTCAACAATAGCTGCTGAAAAGGCGCGCCGTCCTTGTAGGCTACGTGTGAGTTCAATGTTGACGCTATTGGATTTTGTGGCAGCGCCATGCACTTTGCCGTCAATGCTAACTTGAAAAAAGTGGTTCTCTTGTAGTTTGCGGTTGGTTAACAAGATAACGGTCAGCGATTTTTCTGCTGGGCCGAATCGGCTATCGCTTTTTGGGGACATCATGCGCAGATTGTAGTGCGTTGCGGTTTCTGGTGTAGGTTCAGGAGCGAGAGAGGGTTGTGCAGAAGGTGTGGGTTTAGCACGGGTCGCAGGTGTTGTATTTAAGGGCTTTAGTTCCAGCGCTTGTGCGGAAGATGTTGGAGGCTCGTCGGAATAGGTAACATTGCCATACTGGTCAACATGTTTATAAATTTGATCGGCCCAGCTTTTTATGGCGTGCGTCAGCGCAAAAGGTAAAAGCAAGTGTATGAATATAAGGCGTTTGGCTGATGGCTTTAACGGCGCGAATAGGAACATGGGAAAGGCCTAGGGTATGGGATGGTTTGCGCAACCATAGCGCGTTGTTGGGCGATGGAAAAGCAACGACGATTAAGGGCAAGGAAAATGGGTGCGGGATGCGTAAGAAAAGGCCCGACCAGCTTAGTGGGTCGGGCCTTTGGTGTTTTATAAAAAATAAAACTTATACAGAGTAATACAGGTCGAACTCAACAGGGTGAGTGGTGTGCTCAACGCGGTGAACTTCTTCCATTTTCAGGTCGATGTAAGCTTCGATCATGTCGTCAGTAAAGACGCCGCCAGCGGTCAAGAACTCATGGTCAGCCGCAAGGCATTCCAAGGCTTCACGCAAGCTGCCACATACTTGTGGGATTGCATCGGCTTCTTCTTTCGGCAAGTCGTACAAGTCTTTATCGGCGGCTTCACCGGGGTGGATCTTGTTTTTAACGCCGTCAAGGCCGGCCATTAGCATAGCGGCGAACGCTAAGTATGGGTTGGCAATGGGGTCTGGGAAGCGTGCTTCAATACGCTTACCTTTAGGAGAGGCAACATACGGAATGCGGATAGATGCAGAACGGTTGCGTGCAGAGTAAGCGAGCATAACGGGTGCTTCAAAACCTGGAATCAAACGCTTATAAGAGTTTGTTCCTGGGTTGGTGAAAGCGTTAAGCGCTTTAGCATGCTTGATAATACCGCCAATATAGAATAACGCGGTTTCGCTAAGGCCGGCATAGCCGTCTCCAGCGAATTGGTTAACGCCGTCTTTCCAGTACGATTGATGGCAATGCATACCAGAACCGTTATCGCCAACAACAGGCTTAGGCATAAAAGTAGCCGTTTTGCCGTATGCGTGAGCAACGTTATGAACGCAGTACTTAAGAATCTGAGTTTCATCAGCTTTCTTAACTAGCGTGTTGAATCTAACACCGATTTCACACTGGCCAGCAGTGGCAACTTCGTGGTGATGGACTTCAACGTCTAAGCCCATTTGCTGCATGGCGTTACACATTGCGCCACGAATGTCGTGCAGTGAGTCAACCGGTGGTACTGGGAAGTAGCCGCCTTTAACGCGTGGGCGGTGGCCCATGTTACCTTCGTCAAACTTAGAGCCTGAAGACCATGCTGCTTCTTCAGAGTTGATTTTGACAAAGCTACCGCTCATGTCCTGACCGAATTTAACTTCGTCAAATACGAAGAATTCTGGCTCTGGGCCGAAGTAGGCTGCATCGCCCAAACCGGTTGAGGCCAAGTAGGCTTCAGCGCGCTTAGCAACAGAGCGTGGATCACGTTCGTAACCTTCTCCGGTAGATGGCTCTACGATGTCACAGCGTAAGATGATGGTCGCTTCATCAGTGAACGGGTCAAGAAGGGATGTGCTGTCATCAGGCATAAGAATCATGTCTGATTCGTTAATTCCTTTCCAGCCGGCGATTGAGGAGCCGTCGAACATTTGCCCGGTCTCGAAGAATTCTTCGTCTACATAAGAAGAAGGGATGGTAACGTGTTGTTCTTTACCTTTTGTGTCGGTAAAACGCAGGTCAACCCAGCGAACTTCATTTTCTTTGATCAGATTCAGAGTCTGCTCTGACATGTGATTCCTCCAGAGTCATGGCCCAAGCCACTTTGTTATTGAAAGGACAGGTGTAAAAACTGTTTTTTTCTAACGCTTCGACACGACCGCAATACAGCGGACAATCTCGCGCAAGCGAAAGATTGAGTTGGTCGTGAATCGCAATTTGTGTGCCATAATGTTCACACACGCCAAGCTCCGATAACATGGGGCTATGGTGTAAGGGTGAGCAATATTGCTGCGGAATTAAGCACAATAATGGTGCGTTATTATGATACTGCACCAAAACAGCCTCAAACTGTGCGGGGCTGCGGCGAAGTAGCGGCTCATTATACTCTCAACCTCGATTTTTTGTAGCTTGTCGGTCATTTGTTCCATGATTTTTACAGTACGTTTATTTTCAGAGATTACGATAAAGAGCCATCCAGTGCGTAAGCGTTGGACGCGTCAACTCACCGATAACTTGCGGTTGCTCGCAAAGCGTCTGCACCCTGAGGCTAAAGTGGTGCAGGATTGGGATCGCATTGAGGTCCGAGCACCCGAAAATGTGCCTCATTTGGAATCGCAATTTGTTGATCTGTTAGGCCGAACGCCGGGCATCGCGAATTTTTCGCTGGTGCGTGCACACTCCTTCAAGACGCTTCACGACATATACGAATTAGCGCAAGCGTCGTGGGCAGAAGAGCTCGCGGGCAAAACTTTCTGTGTGCGCGTCAAGCGGACGGGTATCCATGAGTTTTCCTCAATAGAGGCTGAGCGCTATGTGGGCGGAGGGCTGAATCAGCATACCGATGCTCTTGGGGTGAAATTAAAGAACCCTGATATTACGGTTAGCCTGGAAATTAAAGACGAGCTTTGTTATTTGATAGCACGTAAATATGCAGGATTAGGTGGGTTCCCAATGGGAACGCAAGATGCGGTGCTGTCTTTGGTTTCCGGCGGGTTCGATTCGACGGTTGCCAGCTATATGATGATGCGACGAGGTATGCGCACTCATTATTGTTTCTTTAATCTAGGAGGCAAGCAGCATGAGCTGGGGGTAAAAGAAATTGCCTACTACTTGTGGAGCCGGTATTCCTCTAGCCATCGCGTACGCTTTTTTACCGTTCCGTTTGAAGATGTTGTGGCTGAGATTTTAACCAAAATAGACCCGTCTAATATGGGGGTTGTACTTAAACGCATGATGTTGCGTGCTGCCGATAAAATTGCCGAAAGAGGCGAAGTGCAGGCGCTGGTGACCGGTGAAGCTATAGCGCAGGTGTCGAGCCAGACGATACCCAATCTCTCCGTAATTGATGAAGTGAGTGACCGGTTGATTTTGCGTCCATTGATAGTGATGGATAAACCGGAGATTATTAAGCTATCGCGCGCGATAGGCGCGGAAGATTTTTCAGCCAGTATTCCTGAGTACTGTGGCGTTATTTCTGTTCGGCCATCGGCGAAAGTGAAGCGATCAAGCGTTGTTGTGCAAGAAAATGATTTCGATATGGCTATACTGGATAAAGCCATTGCGGATACGCGCATGCAACCGATAGACGCCGTAATAGACGATTTGAAAGAAACTGACTTCCAGATGGAAGAGGTTGCCGAGCTGGGCGGCAATGATGTGGTTATTGATATCCGTCATCCGAGCGAGTCTGAAATGAAAGCGTTGATGCTGCCCGTTGGTCAGTGCCTTCACATTCCATTTTATCGTTTAGGAAGTGAGTTCCCTAAACTTGAGCCGTCTCACCGGTATCTACTTTACTGTGAGAAAGGGGTGATGAGTAACTTGCATGCCGCACACTTGTATGACCAAGGTGTGCGAAATGTAGGCGTTTTCCGGCCTTTGCAAAAACCTTTTTAAATTGCGCTTTGGCGCGTCGGTAATCGTTCTAGTGCCGACTACCGGTTGTCGTTTATGAGTCGCGCCTCGATACAAAAACAGAATAAAATTGTCATAATAGTTGCCGCTGTTATTATTCTGGCGTCTGTATTCTTAACGCTAGCAGTGAGTGGGCGGCTTGGAGGGTTGCTGGGTTCTTCAGAGGGGCGCGGTTATCAAAATATTACCTTTACCGATGCGGTTTTGACCTGTCGAGACTATGCGGTAAAGGCCTTTGGTGATGACCTTCGTACGTTGGAGGTTGACGACCACTCTTCTCGATTCGATCAGCGTGAATTCGTGTATAAAATTTTTTTAAAGGTAGAGACGCCAGCAGCAAAGCAGCTGCCCGGCTTGTCGTTGCATTACGTTAACTGTTTTGTTCGGTCGAGTAGTGGGCGAATATCGAAGTACGAGTCTTATGAAGATAAAGAGCAAAAGGTGAGCCCCGTGACGGGGGATGATACCAACCTTTTTGGTTGGCCACGATAAAGATTTGTGGGGGTGGTGTCGGTATTGTTGAAAAAAGGTTGCCTTCTAAGCAACCTTTTTCTTTTTGATCTAGGCTAATAGGGAACGCTAGAAGCGGTAGTCGAAACCCAGATTAATAACGGTAAATTCGCTGTCGCCAGTATTGATAAGTTGGCGATACTCAAAGTTTAGGTTGGCATTCTCATAGATTGCGAAGCTTACGCCCGCGCCGTATGAGGCGCCAGACTCAGAGGCACTTTCTGATATATCGCCTAGTGTGCTGCTCATTTGTATATTGCTATAGCCTATAAGGCCGTAGAGTTTGGCGGTAGCGTTGGCTGCCTCGATGCGATAATACAGGCTTTCGAAGTGGTCGATTTCCACATTTATCTCACTGATAGTATCATCGCCTTCGGACGCAAAAGACTCACCCGAAAAGCCTAAGCCAACGCGAAGTTCGCCGCCGACCCAGCCGTTATATTTGTAGCCGCCGGTAAACTCTATTGCGCGGAAATCGACGGGGTTATCTTCGGCATCCTTGGCATTGCTATCAATAAAGTCTAGTGCTGCGCCGGCGTAAAAACCGTCTAGCTTGTCGGCATGGGCAGACAGCGTTAAAAGTGAAAAGGCAGCTAAAATGAACATCCTCATGGTCGAGTCTCCAATTGATTTTTTATTATTCTAGCGAATAGAACCACACTGCGTTAGTGCTTGTCGCGCAAATGTTGAAGATTGAAGGGATTTCCTCCACTATTCGCGCCGGCAGGTATACCAAATTATTAAGAGGTTAGATATGTCAGACACTGATTTACGTGATGCGGCGGTTAGATGGGTAGGTTGGATGAAGGATCAAGCGTTGCCACGTTGGGCGAGCGACGGCATTAACGCGAAGAATGGGGCGGCTTATGAGCGCTTTTTAGTGAATGGTGTTATCGATGAAAAAGCCAATGCGCGCATGCGAGTACAGGCACGGCAAATGTTTGTGTTTTCGATTGCGAGCGTTGAAGGTTGGATGGATAGCGCGCTAAGCAAATCGATTGTTGACGGTATTTCGGCTTTTTCCGAAACCAATGGCCGGCACCCTAGTGGACAAGGCTATGTCCATGTTTTGGCTGCAGACTACACCGTAGCAGATGGAAAACGAGACCTTTACGATCACGCCTTCTTTTTATTGTCTTGCGCGGCACGCTTCAAAGCGTTTGGCGATGAGGCCGCTATAAAAAGTGCGAATGACATAATGGCCTTTCTAGACAGTGAGTTGGGTCAAGTGGGTGGTGGATGGCTGGAAGGCGACTACGATACCGATAGGCGACGCCAAAACCCTCATATGCATATGTTTGAAGCGCTATTGTCGCTTTACGATGCAACAGGTGATGCTAAGTGGTTGGCGCGTGCGGGTGAGATTTTTGGTTTGTTCGAAACACAGTTTTTCGATGCAAAATTTGGTGTGCTGCGCGAATTTTTTAACCATGATTGGACGCTGTTAGATAATGACGATGCTGACATTATCGAGCCGGGCCATATGATGGAGTGGGTTTGGTTGCTGCGCTGGTACGAGCGCGTCAGTGGTCACGATGTGTCGTACTTTACCGATGTTATGTATGAAAAAGGTTTGGTAGACGGCATGGCACATGACGGCATTCTTGTGGACGCCGTAAGCCCTACGGGCGACGTTATCAATGGTGATAAGCGTAGCTGGGCTATGACTGAATTAATTAAAGCGAGCTTAGTGCAAGCTGAGGCTGGCATTGAGGGGGCGAAGGCTACCGCTCTGGCGGCTTTAAATACACTAATGGACGCCTATATTAGTGATGAGCATGCGGGTTTGTATGTTGACCAGCTCGATGCCGATAGCGTTGTTGTGGGTGATACGGCTCAGGCGAGCATTTTGTATCACCTGCTAATGGCGATAGTCGAGTTGGATGGCTACGTGCGTCGACAGGCCAAAGAGGTATAGGCTATTGCCTTAGACTTCGACGGTCGTTGTGCTCTTGCGCACAATAAAGTCGTAAGGCAGTACGTGTTTGTCGTCGCTAAGCGATTCGCCGTCGATCATGCGTAATAGCATGTCGACTGCGATAGTGCCCATATCCATTGAGGGTTGGGCTATTGTAGTTAAGGGCGGGTCGCAATAGCGCGCGTAGCTAATATCATCGAACCCGGTGATAGAAATATCTTCCGGCACGCGCAGCCCGTGTGTTTTAACCGCTTGAATAGCGCCAATGGCCATTTCGTCGTTCATACAAGCAATGGCGGTTGGGCGATTGTGTAGTTTACACAATTCAGCGGCGGCATTAACGCCAGACCAGATAACGTACTCTCCCTCTGCAACGAGGTTATCGTCAAACGCAATACCAGCCTTTTCTAACGCTTGTTTGTAGCCTTTGAAGCGGTCAATGGTATGAGGATTACCTTTTAGCCCTGTGATCAGGCCGATACGCCTATGTCCTAGGGAAATAAGGTAGTCGATCATGTGTTCGAAACCCGCGACATTATCGACGCGAATGCACGGTCCCGGCGAGCTTTCTGTCGCGCAAAGGTGCAAATAGGGGAAGTTAAACGTATTGGTTTCGTGAAAGTGGTCGGACATGGGGCGTAGCTGAATGATACCGTCAGAAAGGCGTGTTTCCACAAGCCTAATGTATTCTTGTTCGCGAACATTGGAGTCTTGAGTGTCGCCAAGTAAAACCGAGTAACCTTTTTTCTGGGCTTGTAACTCAATACTCCGGATAACTTGCGCAAAAAAGGGGTTGGATATGTCGGGGACTAACACTACCAGTGAGTAGGAGCGTGCAGAGCGAAAGTTTCTGGCCAGCATATTAGGCCGGTAGTTAACTTGCTCTATCGCGTTCTTTACTCGCAGCTTGCTAGACTCGGAAACCTTTTCGGGGTGGCTCAGCGCTCGGGAGACGGTAGCGACCGAAACGCCTGCTATGCGCGCAACTTCTCTGATGTTTGACATGATGACTCAGCTAATGGTGTGCGGTAAGTGCCGTTTGAAACGTCTGCAAGTGTTACAGAGGTTTTGACAGCTTATTACATTTGTGTCGAGCATTCTGGCATATATATCATGCTTTTTTCACGTTATTTGAAGATTTTTCGCGATTTTCATTGAACATTACAAAATGTAACGCGTTACATTTTGTTTCATTATGCCGCTTAAGGCGGATTTTAGAAGGGTAATCGTCCCTTTAATCTTGGCGCTCAAAACATCACTTGACGTTTGCCTTGTAACCGATTACATTTTACCGCCTTTATTTTGGAGCGCTTGTGGCCGAATGGTTCTCAGGTTCCGTGGTTAGGGGCTTTGCCGCACTATAGCGGTGATGGGAAGAGTGAATGTTTAGGGGTATGAGTATTTCAGAATAGGGTAGCTCTCTTGCGCGACATTTACGTGTGAGGGGCTCGATTCGTATATACTGTGTCCCAAAAAAAGTAGCTGGATTAGTTGCGTCGCATCCAGAACGGCCTTTCCCTAATCTCATGGACGCAATATCGCCAATGACTGGCTCTATTAATTTCGAGCAATAACTGAGGTTTATACCGAATGAGTGAATTTAAATCCATTCTCAAACAAAAGATTGGGGCGCACGAAGCGCTAGTGACACGTGAGAATAAACCCGCTGTTTCAAATGGTGTTTATCAGCGCTGGCAGCATCCGGTATTAACCGCAGATCACGCGCCTATCCACTGGCGTTACGACTTAAACGAGAAAACTAATCCAATGCTGTTGGAGCGTTTGGGGGTGAATGCTGCATTCAACTCCGGTGCGCTTCTTCACGAAGGTAAGTATATATTGGCCGTCCGTGTAGAGGGCGATGATCGAAAATCGTTCTTTTCCATCGCTGAAAGCGACAATGGCATTGATAACTTCCGTTTTTGGGATTACCCCATTACGCTGCCTGAAACAGATCGTCCGGATACCAACGTTTATGACATGCGTTTGGTACGCCATGAAGATGGCTATATATACGGTTTGTTCTGTACCGAGCGTAAAGATGAAACGCAACCGAATGACACAACGGCCGCTGAAGCACAGTGCGGTATTGTACGAACAAAAGATTTAGTGACGTGGGAGCGTTTACCGGATCTCGTGACTTATTCGGGCCAGCAACGTAATGTTGTATTGCATCCAGAATTTGTTGATGGCAAGTATGCCCTTTATACTCGCCCACAAGATGGTTTTATCAGTGTCGGTAGTGGTGGAGGTATAGGCTGGGGCCTTTCCGACAGCATGGAAAATGCAGAAATCAAAGAAGAAGTTATTGTTGATGGTAAGTATTACCATACCATCAAAGAAGTGAAAAACGGCCAAGGCCCAGCCCCCCTTAAAACAGATAAGGGTTGGTTACATTTAGCGCACGGTGTGCGTAATACCGCTGCTGGTTTACGTTATGTATTGTATGTCTTTATGACAGAGCTTGAGCGTCCTTGGGTTATTAGTCACCGTCCTGGCGGCCACTTTATTGCGCCTCGCGGAGAAGAGCGAGTGGGTGATGTATCGAATGTTGTGTTCGCGAATGGCTGGATAGTTAACGAAAATAATGACGTCTTTATTTATTATGCTTCCTCCGATACCCGTATGCATGTTGCAACATCGTCTATCGATCAGCTTGTTGACTATGCCATGAATACCCCAGAAGATAAGTTACGTTCTGCTGCATCTGTGCAAACGCGTAATACGTTAATTGCGGCAAATTTGGATATTTTGAAAAAATTGGATCTTTGAGGTCGTTATGAGTGAACACCAAGTTGCGGAATTTCGGGCCGAGCTTCACCACATCGCCAATTGGTGGTTGGAGAATACGTTAGATGAAAAGCACGGCGGGTTTGTTGGCGAGATTAGCGTCGATAACATTCCTCAGTTAGAGGCTGATAAAGGTATTATTCTTAATAGCCGAATATTGTGGTTTTTTAGTGAAGCTGCTTTATTTTCGGGTAATGAACAATACAAATTGGCTGCTGATAGAGCCTACGATTATTTGGTCAAGCATTTTTTCGATCAAGAGCAAGGCGGTGTTTACTGGGCGTTAGATGTAACCGGTACCTGTGTAAATGACCGGAAGCAAATATATGCACAGGCGTTTTCAATCTACGGATTGAGCGCTTATTACAAGTTAACGCAATCGAAAGACGTGCTCGCTCAGGCGATGACGTTATTTGAGTTAATTGAAACTCGAGCGCACGATGACGTTAATGGTGGTTACCTAGAAGCGTTCGCGCGGGATTGGTCGCCGCTGGACGACATGCGGTTGAGTGACAAAGATCTTAATTCGCCTAAATCGATGAATACCCATCTTCATATACTAGAGGGCTACACGGCTCTCTATATTGCACAGCCGTCCGATGTCGTGGCCAAGGCCATTAAACGATGCTTGATGTATTTTGATGAGCGCATTATTAACAAGCAAAGTTATCACTTACGTATGTTCCAATCTATGGACTGGAGTGATATGTCCACGTCTATATCGTATGGGCATGATATCGAGGCGAGCTGGTTATTATGGGAGGCCGTTGAGGCGGTGGGCGATGAAGATTTGTTGGCTCACTTTAAGCCGCTAATTTTGAACATGGCCAATACCATTTTGCAGCACGGCGTTGGTCGTCATGGTGAAGTTCTGGATGCTTACAATTTTGAATCGGATGTATTATTAGACGAGCGCGTATGGTGGGTGCAAGCAGAGGCCATGGTTGGTTTCTTGAATGCTTACCATCTTACTGATGACAGCGCCTACCTTGACGCCTTTCAAAATGCTTGGTCATTTGTTAAAACGTATCAGAAAGATAACGAACATGGCGAATGGCATTGGCTATCTACACTGGATTCACCGCACGTGGGCGATTGCAAAATTGGTTTTTGGAAAGCCCCATACCATAACGGTAGGGCGATGATGGAAGTGTGTAAGTTGTTTGCGCGCATGGCAAGCTAGCGCTGCGTAGCGTTAAAAGAAGAATAACTAAGGGGTTTCAATGAAGCGTATACACCTAATAAAGCATGCGGCTAGGCTGCTGTCTGTTGCATGTGCTGTGTTTTTATTTTCGGCGTGTTCTCCATCAACTGAACAGGCTTCAGACGAGGGTGAGGCTGCTGCCGTGCCGAATAGTCCATTTGTAAGCGTAGTGGGTAAGCAGTTTTATGTTGATGGGCTGCCTTACAGTTATGTTGGCACCAACATGTGGTTTGCGCCCTATATTGGCTCCGAAGAGGACGATATAGGCGATCGAAGCCGATTATTGAATGAATTAGATTTCCTTAACGATAGTGGCATCACTAACCTTCGAATCTTAGGCGCTTCAGAGCGCTCACCGCTCGATAATTCTGTGAGCCCTGCCATTATGTATAAGGGCGAAATTGAGCGTGAAGATATCCTGGTTGGGCTTGATTTTACATTGGCAGAAATGGCTAAGCGTAATATGAAGGCCGTGATCTTCCTGAATAATTTTTGGGAATGGTCTGGTGGAATGGTCACTTACCTGAGCTGGGTGAATGGTGGCGAGTTTATTAATCTCGGTGATCCAGAGCACCCGTGGCCAGCATTTGCTCTATTCTCTGCTGAATTCTACAAAAACGAAGCTGCTGTTGAGCTGTATCACAATTATATTTCGTTGTTGCTTGAGCGTCGCAACACTGTCACTGGTGAGCTTTATAAAGATGATCCCACCATTATGTCTTGGCAGTTGGCGAATGAGCCGCGCGCAGGAAACGGCGAAGCTAGCCTTCCTAATTTACCGTATTACTATGACTGGATTCGTAACACTGCGTCTTTGATTAAAAAGCATGCGCCGAATCAGCTGGTTTCCGTTGGAAGTGAAGGTATTCGAGGCTGTTTGGAATTGGATGAGTGTTTCTTGGCGGCCCATAGCGATAACGACGTTGATTACGCAACCTTCCATATGTGGCCAAAAAACTGGGGCTGGTTTGATGTGCAAGATCCAGAATCTACGTTTGGCAGCGCTTTTAAAAATGCTAACGAGTATATCGATCATCATATTAAGTTAGCTGAGCAACTCAATATGCCGTTGGTGTTAGAGGAGTTCGGCTTGGAGCGAGATTTAGGTGCGTTTTCACCTGAGTCCACAACGCATTACCGTGATCAGTTCTATGCATTTATATTTTCTAAAATTACTCATAACGTTCATACCGGCGGTCCTTTTATAGGGTCAAATTTCTGGGCGTGGGGTGGCTTTGGTAAAGCAATGCATGATGACGCTGTTTGGCGCACTGGCGACAAAACGTTTGTGGGCGATCCTCCGCAAGAGCCTCAAGGGTTGAATTCAGTTTTTGCTTCGGATGCTTCGACCTTAGGCATTATCAAAGCGCATTACGAAGAGATTCGGGCGCGTTAGAGTTTGCATGTGTTAATAAAAAGAAAATTGGCCGCTTATGCGGCCTTTTTTCTTTTTATTGCTAATGATCGGAAGGTTGACTTTAATTGATCAAACAACCGTTTATACTTGCGAGCTTCGCACACAAATAACTGGGAATTGTGTCTATGAAAAAGTATTGGGTCGCCATTGGTGGATTGTTGAGCGTGGTATTAGTCATTGCTGCCATCAAAGCGCTACAGATTATGAATTTAATTGGCATGAGTGAGAGTATGGTCATGCCGCCCACCGTTATTTCTGCGATGTCAGTGCAACAGCAGCAGTGGGAGCAAACATTGAATACCGTTGGCACCCTAGAAGCAGAGCAAGGTGTTGTCGTCACTGCCGACAGCCCTGGTCGAGTTACCGAAATTTTGTTTACGGCTGGCGCGGAAGTGCAAGCCGGTGATGTATTAATACGCCAAGATGTTTCTTCTGAGCTGGCACAGCTAAGAGCCGCTGAAGCGAGCGCTGCCTTGGCTAAAACGCAGCTTGATCGAACACATGCGTTGTTGGTGAAGAAAGTCTCCTCAAAGTCAGAGTTTGATATCGCCGACGCTCGCTACAAAGAGGCCGTGGCGCAGGCGGATAATATTCGTACCGCTATCGCCAAAAAAACGGTTAAAGCCCCATTTGCGGGTCGTTTAGGTATCCGATTAATCAATGTTGGCTCGGATTTGGGTAGGGGTGGCGCCATTGTGTCGCTGCAAGCGGTCGACCCTATTTACGTCAATTTCTCGTTGCCGCAACGTGAGCTGTCCAAGTTGGCATTGGATTATAGTGTGCGAATCGAAAGTGATGCTGTACCGGGGAAAGATTTTACTGGCGTAATATCGGCCATCAACCCTGAAATCGACCCTGTAACGCGAAGCGTGCGAGTACAGGCGAGTTTAGCTAATACCGACCACACGTTATTGCCAGGAATGTATGCGAAGGTAACGGTCGTGCTACCGGAAGCCGAACCTGTGTTGGTCGTACCAGTAACCGCTGTTTCGTTTGCGACCTTTGGCGATTCCGTTTTTGTCGTTGTAGAAGAAGAAAGCGAAGATGGTGCTGATAAAAAGCTTGTTGCACGGCAACAATTTGTTCGCTTGGGCCACACGCGAGGCGATTACGTTGCGATAGAGGCGGGTGTTGTGCTCGGCGATAACGTAGTGAGCACGGGCGTCTTTAAATTACGTAACGGCGCTGAAGTTGTTGTGAATAATGAGGCGCAGCCAACGTTTAGTCTGCATCCGAATCCAGAAGATTCGTGATTCTATTTTCGTTCATAACAGACTTCTTACGACCGAATTCTTATACAGGCTGAACTATGAAATCTGCTTTTACTGATATCTTTGTAAAACGACCCGTACTAGCGCTTGTGGTTAATTTGATTATTATTATTGCCGGAATACAGGCAATAAGTTCATTGACCATTCGCCAGTACCCCCGTAATGACAATGCGGTTATTACCGTAAATACCGCCTATATAGGGGCTAACGCCCAGCTGGTGAGGGGGTTTATTACCACACCTCTCGAGCGCGCTATTTCCGGTGCCGATGGCATCGACTATATTACGTCGCAAAGTGGGCAAAGTATGTCCACGATAAGTGTGCAATTGGAGTTGAATTACGACCCCATCAAGGCGCTGTCTGAAATTACGTCAAAAGTTAATCAGGTGCGTGGTGATCTACCGCCCGAAGCTGAAGTCCCTATTATTAATGTTCAATCGGCGGATAGTGTTTTTGCTGCTGCCTATTTGAGTTTTCGTTCAGACATTCTCGAGCCCAACCAAATTACCGATTACCTTGTAAGGGTGGTGCAGCCAAGGTTGTCTGCACTTGAGGGTGTGCAGCGTGCGGACGTGTTGGGTGCGCGTACCTACGCGATGCGTATCTGGTTGAAGCCAGATAGAATGGCCGCCTATGGCATAACGCCCGTACAGATTCGGCAAGCTTTATCGGCAAATAATTACCTTGCGGCCCTAGGCAGTACGAAAGGCTCCTATATGCAGGTGAACCTTTCGGCCAATACCGATTTAAATACGGTGCAAGAATTTCGCGATCTCGTCCTGCGTGCAGAAAATGGCGCATTGGTGCGCCTTAGCGACGTGTCGGATGTGTCGTTAGGGTCAGAAAGTTACGATGACGAAGTGCGTCACTCAGGCCAAACCACAACCTTTATGGGTGTGTGGCCAATGCCCAATGCCAACACGTTAGATGTGATGAAGTTGGTGCGTGCAGAACTCGAGGCGTTGCGTGAAGGGCTGCCAAAAGGGCTTAGTGCCGAGATAGGCTACGACGCAACGGAATATATTGAAAGCTCAATTGCAGAAGTGGTAAAAACGTTAAGCGAGACACTGCTCATAGTTGTAGTGATTATCTTTTTGTTTTTAGGCTCTATCCGCTCCGTAATTATCCCCGTATTGGCAATACCCATTTCACTGATTGGCGCAATTTTCTTAATGCAGCTTTTCGGTTTCAGTCTAAATTTACTCACACTATTGGCCATTGTACTTTCCGTAGGGCTAGTCGTTGACGATGCCATTGTGATTGTAGAAAACGTCGAGCGTCATATTAGCGAGGGGCAGTCGCCTATGCAGGCGGCGATTCTTGGCGCGCGAGAATTGGTTGGGCCTGTGATCGCCATGACGATCACACTTGTGGCGGTATATTTACCGATTGGCTTGCAAGGAGGGTTAACGGGCTCGCTGTTCCGTGAATTTGCCTTTACCTTGGCAGGTGCGGTAATGATCTCGGGTGTAGTGGCATTAACACTCTCGCCTATGATGTCCTCAAAGCTTCTAAAAGAAGGGATTGAAGACGAAGGCTTTGCACATGTTGCCGCCGAAGCGTTCCATAAACTACAGCGGGGTTACTTGCGTTTTCTCGACGTGACGCTGAATGCTCGTGGTGCGGTGTACATGGTGTGGGGTGTGTTAAGCGTGCTTGCGCTCTATATGTTCTATGCGTCACCGAATAAGGAACTGGCGCCCACGGAAGATCAAGGCATTGTATTTGTGATGACGGAGGGCGCCTCAAGTAGCACGATAGATCAGTCGCGCATCTACGCGAACAAAGTCAACGAAAAGCTATTGGCTGTACCGGAAGGGGAGTTTACGTTTCAATTGACCTTTCCCGATGGTGGCATGGGAGGCTTGATATTAGACCCGTGGGAGAAACGTGATCGCAGTGTGTTCGAGGTGATGCCTGAAGTCAGTGCAAGCTTAATGCAAATTGGTGGTATCAATACCTTCGCCCTTACACCACCTGCGCTGCCAGGAGGGGGTAACTTTCCCGTCGAATTTGTTATTGCCTCAACAGCTGAGACAGAAGATATTCTAAAGTACGCAGAACAGCTGCAACAAAAAGCTGCGCAAAGTGGGATCTTCGCTTTTCCTCCTCAAATCGATACTAAAGTCGATGTACCGGAAGCTGAGTTAGTGATCGATAGGGATAAGGTTGCCGACTTAGGCTTAAGCCTACAACAAGTGGGTGCAGACGTTGGGGTGATGTTGGGTGGCGGCTATGTTAATCGCTTTAACATCGGTGGTCGAAGTTATCGCGTGATACCTCAGTTAAAGCGCAGCGAGCGTTTGAGCACCGAGCAGCTTAAAAATATCTTTATCACCGGCCCAGAAGGCAAGCTGATCCCTTTAAGTACAGTAGCTGAAATTAAACAGCATACGGTTCCCCGCTCTCTGAATCGTTTTCAACAGCTAAACGCGGTGAAGATTAGTGGGGTATCAACCCAATCTCTTGATGCCGCGCTCAGCTTTTTAGAGACGGAAGCTGCGGCGATCTTACCCAGCGACTACATGGTAGATTACACCGGTGAGTCGAGGCAGTTGCGCCGAGAAGGTAACAAATTTGTAGGCGCTTTTCTTTTAGCATTACTACTTATTTTCCTGGTGCTTGCAGCCCAATTTAATAGCTTTCGTGATCCGTTTGTTATTCTGGCTGGCTCGGTACCTTTGGCTATGTTTGGTGCGTCTATATTTACCTTCTTGAAATTTCCGGTGCCAGGAATGTTTTTCTGGACGGATAGCTTTACGACATCACTCAACATATATTCACAGGTTGGCTTGGTCACGCTAATTGGTCTTGTGGCTAAAAACGGGATATTGCTGGTTGAATTCGCGAACAAGATGCAAGAGCAGGGTTTGCACAAATTGGCAGCTGTTCGTGAGTCAGCGTCTACGCGGTTACGTCCTATTTTAATGACAACGGTTGCTACGGTTGCCGGCCACTTTCCCTTGGTGTTGGTAACTGGTGCAGGAGCAGAGGCAAGAAACTCCATTGGGTTGGTGTTGGTGGGGGGCATGGCTATTGGTACGTTGTTTACGTTATTTGTAGTTCCTTCGATTTATATGCTGTTTGCCAAAGACCACAAGGGCACTTTGGATAAGCTAGCAAAATCGTCTGTGGATGACGCAGTCTTGATTACAGGCTAAGTTTATTGTGCTTCTTTTTGAAGCATATAGGTTGTTGCACCCTCGGCTGAGAGTGGCTTGGCGATTAAGTAGCCCTGACCATAATCGCAGCCGTGGGATGCAAGCGCCTTCAGCTGCTCTTGATTTTCAATTCCTTCTGCGACAACACTCATGTTTAAGTTGTGGGCTAACGAAATCGTGGCCCTTACAATTTCGTGTGCGCTGTCTTGCTCGGTCTTTTCTTCCGTTAATGCGTTGATAAATGAACGGTCTATTTTAAGTTGCTGGACCGGTAACTTATCGAGATAACTTAGCGAAGAGTACCCTGTCCCAAAATCGTCAATGGCGAGCTCTATACCTTTAGCTCTTAGCGCTTCTAACAAGCTATCGACTGTTTTTGTATTCTCCATGATGGCCGATTCTGTTATTTCAAACTTTACTCGAGAGGGATCGATGCCGGTTTTTCCCAGTACGGTGTCCACCCGATTTAAAAACTCGGGATCGCTTAGCTGTATGGGCGAAAGATTAACAGCAAGCATCGGTTGTTGTGATATGAGAGGATGGGTGTCCCACGTTTTTATCTGTTCGCAGGCCTGTTCGAAGACCCACTGTCCGATCGAAAAAATCGTACCGAGTGTTTCAGCGATAGGAATGAACTTAACGGGTGGCACTAAACCGCGAGAGGGGTGCTCCCAACGCAATAATATTTCGAAACAGCTGATGGCGCCCGTCTCGATAGTGATAATTGGCTGAAACACAACACGAAACTGGTCACGATATAAGGCGCTTTTTAGATCCGATTCCAATTCGGCTATCTCTAATGTTTGCTCCAGCATTTTTGAGTCAAACATTTGATAGGTACCGCGCCCAATCTCCTTAGCCTTTCGCAGCGCAATGTTCGCGTTTCGGAATATTTGATCGGGGTGAGAATACTCGGACGAACAGACTAAAATACCAATACTCACGTAAAAATTAAGTTTTACTTCGTCGAGTTTAAAAGGCTTGTCAAACTCATTGAGTACATGGTGGGTGAGCGTGAGCAAGGTGTCGTCGTCGTCGATAGCGTCAATAACAATTGCGAACTCATCGCTACCAACGCGCGTGATATGGTGTCGGGTGGATAATAGTTTCCCAATTCTATAGGCCGACTCCACAAGTAATTTATCGCCAACCATATAACCATAGTTATCATTGATCTGTTTGAATCGATCTCCGCCTAAAAATAAAAGAGCAAATTTGTGATTGTTTTTGTGGGAGCTCTTAATTAACGCTTTTAAATGCTTGATTAACCAACTGCGGTTTGGCAATTCAGTGAGAGTGTCGTGATAGGCAATGTGACGAGATTTTGCTTCTGAGACTTTTCGCTCTTCAATTTCGATAGAGAGTTCTCGTGTGCGGTGCTTTACGCGCTGTTCCAATTCGGCGTTCGAGAGTAATACAGCGCGATTGGCTTGTTTTAGTTCGGCTGTTTTCTCGTTAACAATCGAGGTTAGTTCACGTTCGCGTATACGGTTAGAGCGCAAGCGCCAGTAGCTGAATAAATACATGCATAATAGAATGACGCTAGCGGCGATCGCTTTTGTCCACCATGTTTGCCACCATGCAGGCAAAATAGTAATCGATATCTCTCGCGCCCGCCCTGCCCACATTCCGTCATTATTAGAGCCTAGCACTTGGAAAATGTAATCTCCTGGTGAAAGGTTGGTGTAGCGTACCCGTCGTTGTCGGCTATTCGCGTCGACCCAGTTTTGTTCTAAACCTTTTAGCCGATACTGATAGTGATTATTTGCAGGGAAAATAAAATTTAAGGCAGAAAAACCAAACGTAAGATCGTTCTGGTTATGCTTTAGCGTGAGCTGTTGCGTTTCAATAATGGATTGGGGTAAAAGTTCATTTTTATGGGGGGCTATCGTATTTTGAAAAAGTTCAAATTCGGTTATGTGGATGTTGGGGGCAAACTCATTGCTGATAAGCTGAGCCGGGTTGAAAAAACTAATGCCCTCTGTGCCACCGAAATAGAGTGATCCATCTTGAGCTCTTAAATGGCTAAACAGATTAAACTGAGAACCCGCTAAACCATCGGTCTTTGTGAATGTGAGAAATTCGGATGAACCAGGGTGAAAGCGATTTAATCCGAATCGAGTGCCAAGCCATAGGTGGCCGCGATGATCCTCTTCTATCGACATTACCAAATCGTCACTTAGGCCATTTTCGGTATTGTAGAATTCAATTTGCTCAGTAAAGGTGCTATAGCGAATAAGGTTTGAATGTGAGGCGAGCCACAGCACGCTATCTTGCCCCTCGTGCAAGTCATAAACGCTGGGTTGGATAGGCGAACCTGTTCCCGTTAAATCAATTGCAGAAAATTGTTGTGTTGTGGTATCAAATAATTCAAGGCCACGGGTTCCCGCTATCCAGTAGCGCTTATTGTTATCATTGACGATATCGTGAATGAGGTAATTATTAATATCCCCAGGTGTGGCTGTTTTTTGTTTTAAAAAATCGGTAAAGCGGCCGGTTGCCGTATTGTAAATTTGTAGCCCAAGAGGCCAAACACCCAGTAATAATTGATCGTTGGCGACAACGCTAATGTGACCTACAGTATTACTGGCTAACGTTTGGGTACTGTCTGTAGACGGGTTGCGTTGAATGCGCAGTATTTCGCCGGTACTCGGGGTAAGGCGATTAAGCCCTCCTTTTTCCGTGCCAATCCAAATGTTGCCAGCGGTATCTTCCGCGAGGGACAAAATGGAGTTATCGCTTAATGAATTATTATTGCGTGGTTCTACAGTGTAGTGCTGAAATTTTCGGGTAAGGGGGTTGTAGCGATCTAAGCCTTGTCCTGCGGTGCCAATCCAGATGTCGCCGTGTTGATCCTCAAGTAAATCGGTTACATTATTAAAGCTAAGAGAGTGTGCAACGCCGGGAGAGTGCTGAAGAATCGAGAAAGTTTCGAATTGTTTACTAATACGATGAACGCCATAGGGCCCAACGCTAAACCAAAGTGAGCCATCTTTGTCTTCGTATATAGCCTCTATTGACGCTTTGGGAAACGTATATTTTGGCGAGATCGACGCGGGAATGTGCAAGAAATCATCACTTTCGGGGTTGTACCGATGCACGCCCTGTTTGTCCGTGCCTATCCAAATTCGGCCGCGAGAGTCGTGAAAAATACTGGATAACTTATTTGTTTTAAGGCCGCCCGCTTCTGTGGCGTTTGCGGTGTAATGCTTAACGGCGTAGGTGTCACTGTCGAGGCGAATTAAGCCTTGTTGAGTGGCGATCCAGACGTTGCCTTTTTGATCTTCGGACATACCGCGAATGGTTTTCTGGCCCGCGTTAAACGTGAGTGGCAACGGGAGATTGGTTATGGCGTGTGTTTGAGTATTGAAAATAAACAGCCCGCCGCTCGACGCGATCCATAGCTGATGCTCTAGGCTGTGCGGTAGTATATGTTGGATATCGCCTAGAATACTGTTTTCGAAAAACGTATTTAGAACGATTTCTCGTGTTGGATCGAATTGAATTAAACCGAACCCGTCGCCGCCCAGCCAAAGCATGCCGTCAACGGTTTCATGAAGGCTGCGAATAAGGGTGTCGTTGGTTATGTTAAAGCGTGAAAATATTTCGAGAGATGCGTTGTAGCGATTTAAATTGGTGCCGCCCGCCCAAAGTTGGCCGTTGCGTAATACGTGTAGGGACGTTACGGTTTTACTGCCAATAGAGGTTGTATCGTTTGGGCTATTTGAAAAGGTTCTCAGTTGATAACCGTCGTATCGTTTAAGGCCGTTGTCCGTTGCAATCCATAGAAACCCCTGTTGGTCGCGAATAGTGGAAAAAGTGTAGTCAGCGGCGGGATCATCTTCGAGGTAAAGCGGGTGTACTTTATAAGGGGATAAGAATGAGGCGTTAGAGTGGATTGTTTGTGCGGAGGCCTCGGCATTTAAACATAGTACCGATTGCAGAAGTAATATGAGCGCTAGCTTAATGCTCACTCTAAGTATTCCACTCGGTTTCGCCCATTAGATTTTGCATTATAGAGCGCTCTGTCGGTACGTTTTAGCGCGGCCTCAAAATTCTCTCCGGGATCTAAAAGAGTAAGGCCCATGCTGACGGTCAATTTTATTGTGACATCAAGTTCGAACGTATATTTCTCTACCCCGCTTCGAATATTGTCTGCAAAAAAGGTTAAACGTTCTCTAGCGAGTTTATGATTGTTAATAGGGGTTACAATAATAAACTCTTCCCCTCCCCAGCGTGCGACCGTGCTGATTTTATGTAACCGTTTTGTTGTTTCCGTCGCAAACGTTTTTAGTACTTGATCGCCTATATCGTGACCATAAGTATCATTGATGTTTTTAAAATGGTCGAGATCCAATAGCATAAGCCCAAGCGTTTTTTCGGGATGCTTGAGGTGATGAGAGTGAATGACCTCAGTTATGCCCGCGCGATTGTGTATTCCGGTTAAAGGGTCTGTAACATAGAGCGTTTGCAGGTTGTCTTTTTCGTGCTCTAAGCTTAATTGATTGGCAATGAGTTCGTTCACAACGGATTTAATATGGAGGGTTTTTCGATAAACTCTGTAAAGGCGCCACAAGCCTTCAAGCACAAATATAACCAGCCAAAAACCGACAGTACCCAATAATAACCATTCGGTATTAATCCACTTTCCAACTAATGTGATTTTATCTACATACGTTTTATGGGTGCCTTTTTGTGTTTGGTCTACACCTATTTCGGTGATGTTGCTGAACTCAGTATTGGCCCATTGGCGTCGATAATCACGCTCTTTTAACCACCAGTCGGCAACATTAAATTCTGATAGATTAAGGGTTACCGGCCCATTGTGTATCTCTTGCGTACGCACCGTCATGGCCATATATTTCGTAGTCGAACCATCACCTTTTTCAGCGTAGTCTGCGTGGGCATTGCGCATATAAAAACGAATTCTAGTGCCCGGCCCCTCATAGCGAATAGCGTATTCGATACTGTCGTATGCTGAAATGTCGATACCACTAAAAAAGTTGGAATCCCAATAGATGGAGTAGCCGCAACCAAAATTATGGTCGGCTAGATAGTCACAGCGCCAGTAATGTAATTGTTTGTCTATCCAAGTGGCTGAGAGCCCGGACAAAGGGCTATTAAAGCCGTAGAGACGTTCAGCGGTATGGGGTGCTGGATGGATGAGTGAGCGCTTGGCTGGCAGGTAGTAATGCCCTGCGATTACTGTAATTGTGAGCAATAAGGCTATAAGTTTTAGTGAGTCATATGTTTTGATTTTCATGCTGAATTACAAGCTCTTAAATTCAACAGTGTTCCGAATTTTTTTAGCCTCGTATAACGCTATGTCGGCTCGTTTGAAAGCACTCTCGAATTTATCGGTACTTGTAATTGATGTGATGCCGATACTGACGGTGACATCGATATTATGTATTGGTTCAAGGCTCGTTTTTGCAATAAGGACTCTTAATTTCTCAGCTAAATGCCTTGCTTCTTGTGGCGTGCTGTCTTTTTCTATAAGCAGAAACTCTTCTCCTCCCCAGCGAGCAAAAATGGATGTGTCGGAAATATGTGTTTTGATTGTATCGGCAAAACAGGCCAAAATTTTGTCGCCGGTATCGTGGCCGTAGATATCGTTAATGCGTTTGAAATGGTCAATATCAAAGATAAGCAAGCAAGCGGGATGGCTCGCCGAATGATGGTTAAATAACGCCTCAATTTCGGGCGTGGCGCCGATGCGATTATATATACCCGTGAGAGTGTCAAGCGATGATAGTTCTTTAAGCGTGTCTTTCTCGTCTTCGAGTTGTTGGGTTAAGCCTGTGAGTTGATCAATTTTCTTTTCACTCAAACGCGACTCATTACGTAAAACTACATAGCGGGCGAAGGCTTCGAGTAATAGATAAAATACCCAAAAAACAATAATAGCCAATAATAAATTTTCACGACTAATCCAGTCGCCAGTTAAGCTGATGTTGTCTACGCGCACTTTATGAACGCCAAATTCGGCGATATCGAGCCCCAGTACTATAATGCGATCAAGCTCGCGACCGGCCCACTCTCGTGGAGCATCCCGTTCGGTTACCCACCACTCAGTGACTTTAAATTCAGATAAGGGAATATAGATTGGCCCACCACGAAGATCTTCAGTGCGCAAGGTTACCGCCATAAATTTAGCCGAGTCGGAGTCACCTGCAGTTGCATAGGCGGGGTTGAAATTGCGTAAGTACACACGAATGCTGTTGGCTCGCCCTTCGTAATGGATATTGAGGTTCAGCGCATCAAATGCCGAGAAATCCGCGCTTCTGATGATTTGATGACGAGCGGAATCGTTCTTAACAATACAGCTGTGTTCGTTCTCCCATCCCCAGCCGTCGCCGTCTAAATCGGTTTTTGGGTCTTCACAAGGCGGCGCGTCGTCTTTACTGTGAGTTTTACCTGCAATAGAGGGCGTTTCTTTTGGTTGATGCCCATCGACGACGATACAGCTTTGCTCGTTCTCCCAGCCCCAGCCATCGCCATCCTCGTCGGAGTCCAGGCTGTCGCAAATGGGGGGCTCTCCTGCAGCCACTGAAGGGGGAGGGGATAGTGTGCGTCTAGGTAGCTTGCTAAGCTCGCCTACAATACAGCTTTGGTTGTTCTCCCATCCCCAGCCGTCGCCATCATCATCAGAATCAGCGGTGGTACACGAAGGAATATTGTTAGCGTTACTCGCCGTGTTTTCGAAGGTGGAGCCCCAGCTAATCGAGAAACCACAGGTATTGCTGCGGCCAAACTCGGGTTTGTAATCGCAGCGCCAGTAATGTTGTGACTCGTCTATCCATTGGCTAGACGCGCCGTACTCTGGATCGTAGTAGCCGTTGATTGACGTACTTGTGGACGACAGAGGGTGTATCGCCAATGTTTTTGGTGGGATATACGGTGAGCCGACGATGACAACAATGGTTAAAATTGCAATTGCAAATCGAAGGAGAATAAATAAATTTGATTTCATTGACCTTTGTATACCGTGGGCTGTGTTTTATCCATGCGTCTACAGGTGATTGCTGACCGTCGACGGACCAACAAAGTATAGAACGGAATTATTGCCGCGAGGTCGTCTTAATTCGCCCTTCACTGGATAATACAGGTGACGAGAAATAAGTCCAACTCGAAAGGTGAGCGTGTTATTGCGAACCGAATGAAATCGGTAGAATTCACGGAATCAGTGGATTGATATCGGTATTTTTCGTTTTTTTGCAGGTATGCGTCTACGTATAAAATTATAGATTTAGCCTTTGATATAACGATTATGTTCGAAAACGACGCCGAGGAAAAAATGTCTGTAAGAGAAAGGCGATGTGACGGCGGTTTGTCACATATACCGCCAAAATGTCGTTGTAATGCTGTGCACTTAAGTGACAGTGATCCGCTTAATGGAAAGGGATTCTTGGTTCTCGTTATGTAAAAACCTGTAAAAAATTTGTTTCGTTCCGTTTCCTCCTCTACGGATCCTTTAATGTGATGCGATTGTTTAATTTGTGACGCGTACTTCGCGTGAATTAGAGGAGATACAAAGATGTTAAAGGTATTGGGCGGTCAGCTTACAGCGAGGGATTTTTTTTGGTGGGTGTGCACCCTGTCGTTGAGTGTTGTATTGTCGGCCTGTGGGGGCGGGTCGCCGAGCGGTAATGATAACGAGAATACAATGAGTTCGTCTTCAAGCTCCTCCAGTGAACCGGCGCTAGCGGGAAGCCATAACGCCGGCCAAGATTGCATGCAAAGTGGTTGCCATGCCGCAAATAGCGCAGGGCCTGAGTTTCGCGCGGCGGGCACAGTCTATCAATCGGGTGGTGTTGCCTTGGTAAATGCGGTTGTGCGGTTATACATACACAATACCAATACGTTATCGGCTGAACTGCAAACGGACGGCAATGGCAATTTTTTTACGTCAATGGCGGTCGATGGTTTGTTTACGGGCGGCGATTTAGTCACCGGCGTTGATGTTGAAGTGGAAGGCCGTGATGGCATTCGTACGATGCCGGGCTTGGTCACTAATGGTTCGTGTAATAGTTGTCATGGAAGCAGTGTGGGCGCAATAGTCGCGAACTAGATACGGTTTGGCCTGCCGCTTATGTATTTATGAAGAAATTAATATGTTATGTGATTTTAAGTGGCGGTTAAGCGTGTTGTCTAAAAGTATTGAAAAGCAATTATTATGATTGAATGGTTAACCGCTGGAACGCCCAACGGGCATAAAGCCTCTCTCGTATTAGACGCATTAAAGCTTGGTCGCAGCGTAAAAGCGGGTTTAGCAGTGCCGTCGAAAATACTTGGCGGAGATGAAAAAAATCAAAAATATCACCAGATAACTCTCTCACAAGTTAAAAGCTTTCTAGTGTAACGCTATGAACACATCTTTAATTCACACCGTCTTTATTTATTACCTATCTAACTTAGCGCGTATGTTGGAGCGTATTGAGCAGCACTCGCCGGCGCCAGAGACCTTACTGCAGAGCCGTCTTATTGCCGATATGCTACCGCTGGCTCAGCAGGTGAGAGCGGCGGCTAGTTTTTCGTTGCGAGGCTGTTGCCCGTTGCACAATAAAGAAATCGTTTCTTTTAGCAATGACGATGCGAGCCTAAAGGGTTTGCGTCGTCAGCTCGTTGAAACGATTGCCTATCTCGAAACCGTAGCGGATGAGCATGTTGGTGACAGTGCAAGCAAGTTCATTCAAGAAGAGGCTGGGTTTGCGACAGTGCGTTTGCCGGCCGAAAGCTTTCTCCATCAATATTGTTTACCCAATTTTTTCTTTCACCTTAGTATGGTGTATGCAATTGCACGAAAGGACGGTGCGCCTTTAACGAAAGGCGATTTTGATGGTTTTCATCATTACGACCCAGGTTTTTCATTTGAATAAACGTGGGTTTAGAGCGTAATTAAAATTTACGGATACAAAAACGCCCGCGAAAGCGGGCGTTAGCGTTAAACGGAGAAAGCTATTTATTTACTCGCATTCTTTGAACGTTTACGCAGGTTTTCGGTAAGCAATTTTTTACGAATACGAATACTTTCTGGCGTAACTTCTACCAGCTCGTCGTCTTCAATAAATTCCAGTGCTTGCTCAAGCGTGTGAGTAATCGGTGGAACTAAGGTTAGCGCTTCGTCTGTACCCGCCGCACGAATGTTATTCAACTGCTTGGCTTTGGTGGGGTTAACCACTAGGTCATTATCGCGGGAATGAATACCTACTACCTGGCCTTCATAAACTTCAGCGCCGTGGCCTAAAAACAAACGACCGCGGTCTTGTAAGTTAAACAAGCCGTAGGCCAAAGTCTTACCTTTCACCATGCTGACCAATACACCATTCTGGCGGCTGGAAACTTCACCGGCTTTTACGGGGCCATAGTGATCAAAAATGCTGGTCATAATGCCGGAGCCAGAGGTCAGTGTAAGGAACAAACCACGGAAACCAATCAATCCGCGTGACGGAATGGTGAATTCCAGTTTGACGCGACCTTGGCCATCGGGTTCCATATTGGTGAGTTCACCTTTACGCAAGCCAAGCTCTTCCATAATGGAACCTTGGTGAGCGTCTTCAACATCGATAACCACATGCTCGAAAGGCTCGTGTATTTCGCCGTCAACGTCTCTTTGAATGACCTCGGGGCGCGATACGCCTAGCTCGAAACCTTCTCGGCGCATATTTTCGATAAGCACTGAAAGGTGAAGTTCACCACGACCGGAAACGATAAACTTATCCGGCGTTTCGCCTTGCGCAACGCGCAGCGCTACGTTGTGGATCAACTCTTGATCGAGACGTTCTTTGATATTGCGCGTGGTAATGTATTTACCTTCTTTACCCGCAAAAGGTGAGTCGTTTACCTGGAAGGTCATGCTTACGGTTGGTTCGTCTACACTAAGCGGTGGCAGTGCTTCAACGGCTTCTGCACTACAAAGCGTATCGGAAATACTGAGCTTATCGACGCCGGTAATACACACAATGTCGCCCGCATTCGATTCGGCGGTATCCACGCGCTCTAGGCCTTTGTAGCCCATAACCTGCAATACTTTGGCTTTCCGTGTATCGCCATCTTTATTGATAACCACAACCTGTTGGTTGGGCTTTAGGCTACCGCGTGAAATACGGCCAATACCAATAACACCTACATAACTGTTGTAATCCAATGCTGAAATTTGCATTTGGAAAGGCTTGTCCATTTCGACTTTAGGCGGCTCTACTTTATCGACGATCATTTGTAGCAGCGGCGTCATGTCATCGGCAAGGTTGTCTTCTTCTAAGCCTGCATAGCCGTTTAGGGCTGATGCATAAATAATGGGGAAGTCGAGCTGCTCTTCTGTGGCGCCAAGGCGATCGAAAAGATCGAATACTTGGTCCATTACCCAATCCGGGCGGGCACTTGGTCGATCGATTTTGTTAATAACAACAATAGGTTTCAAGCCTTTTTCGAAGGCTTTGCTTGTTACGAAGCGTGTTTGAGGCATAGGGCCATCAACAGCATCAACGAGTAGTAATACCGAATCGACCATGGACAATACGCGCTCAACCTCACCACCGAAGTCGGCGTGTCCTGGCGTGTCCACAATATTAATGCGGTAGCCGTTCCACGTTATAGCGGTGTTCTTGGCCAGAATGGTGATGCCGCGCTCACGCTCCTGATCGTTGGAATCCATCACGCGCTCGGCGCTTGCGTCTTTGCGGTCTAAGGTACCGGATTGCTGCAGGAGTTTGTCGACGAGCGTGGTTTTACCATGGTCAACGTGGGCAATAATGGCGATATTGCGCAGATTTTCTATCACAGGAGAGGCCTCTAAAATCGGGGTGTCTACAGCGGCCTTATGAGCCTAGCTGTACAAAAGGCGCGCATTATAGCGGTAGCCGGTGCCCTTAGATAGCGTTTTCCTATTCTTCGCAGAAGATAAAGCCATGAATCTTGGGATACAATGCTTGGCCGGATCCGCTAACGCACGCCTTGCTGCCCGTAGAGGCCCTGTGTTCGCCCGATTCCAACGTATAACGATCAATGGAGAGAGAGAAAATGATTAAGCGTCATAATAATATTTTATCGACAATCGGTAATACACCCGTTATTCGTATCAATAAACTCGCACCCGCCAATGTTAACCTTTATGTAAAGGCTGAGTGTTTCAATCCCATGAGCTCCGTTAAAGATCGCTTAGCACTTGGTATTATTGAAGCTGCGGAGACGTCAGGTGAGTTAAAGCCGGGTCAAACCGTAGTTGAAGCGACAAGTGGCAATACCGGTATAGGCTTGGCCATGGTGTGTGCGCAAAAAGGCTACCCTTTGGTCATTGTGATGGCAGAGTCCTTCAGCGTTGAACGACGTAAATTGATGCGCTTTCTGGGGGCCAAAGTGGTCTTAACACCGGCCCCTAAAAGTGGCACGGGTATGGTCGATAAGGCGAAAGAGCTAGCCGAAAAAAATGGCTGGTTTTTGGCACGACAATTTGAAAATGAAGCGAACCCAGACATGCACTCCCGCACAACTGCGCGCGAGATAATAGAAGCCTTTGACGATATCGCTTTGGATTATTGGGTAACCGGTACAGGGACTGGAGGCACGCTAAAAGGTGTGGCGCGGGTTCTACGCGAGGAAAGCCCAAATACCAAAATTGTAGTCACTGAGCCCGCAAATGCCGCTGAAATTGGCAGTGGTATCAAGCAAGAACGTAACGCCGATGGCTCGCCTGCAGCGGCTCACCCCTCCTTTGCGCCGCATCCTATTCAAGGTTGGACCCCCAATTTTATTCCTCAATTGGTGGAGGACACGATAGTAGCGCAATACTTTGATGAGAATATTGCTGTTACTGGCCCGCAAGCTATTGCCGCCTCTAAGGCGTTGGCACGTGAAGAAGGTATTTTCGTTGGAATTTCTGCTGGGGGTACTTTTGCGGCAGCCATAGAGGTGGCTAAAACTGCGCCGGATGGGAGTAATATTTTATGTATGTTGCCCGATACAGGAGAACGTTATTTGTCCACGCCATTATTTGAAGATGTAGGGGTTGAGATGAGCGAAGAAGAAATAGCAATATCGCTCTCAACACCGGGTTTTCAGTTAGATTAACAGGTAAAAATAGCCGCCTAGTGCGGCTATTTTTTTGAGTGTTCACCGAAAAGGAGAGAGGATTGTCTAGCCCGAAAGCTTCGGTTATCGTGTTATTCATGTGCAGTTTATACCTGCTATGTTGTCTGCCCCCAATAGGCTGGGCGGCGAGCGTCAACGTGAAAAAGCTTGCGGCTGAACACTGGGTGTTGCTGGAGAGTGAAAAATTCTCGGTGTTGTCGAATGCTGATCTGGCTCAAACGACCACGATCATTAACGATCTAGACTATTTTAGTCAGTTTGTAATCACCACTCTTAACCTTTCCCCTGTTAGGCTCAAGCGAAAAATAACCTTGGTACTAGTGACCGACGATAAACTGTTTCGGGCGCTTGGCATGCCTAAAAATTATGTGGGTATCTTTATTGAGCGCGAGGGTGGTGTGGTATTTGCCCGCGTTGATAAATTTCGTTCTGTCGATAACGGGCGAAGTTCAGGTCGGCTTATTGTGTTTCATGAGTTAGTTCACGTGCTTATGCGCTTAAATCAACAAAGCAAGCCTTCGCCAGTATGGTATAACGAAGGAATAGCGGAGTATCTCGGTACTTATCAGCAAAAAAATGGTGCCGTTATTATTGGTGATATTGCAGCATTAAGAGACGGGTTTTACAGCCAGTCCCCGCGTGGTGGTCAGCGTTATAAAGGCGTGGATAGCGAATCGCTGTTTAAATTAACACAGCAAGAACTTACCATAGGTGCGAAAGTTAGCCCGAGCCATACGGCGTTTGTCGACGGCATTTACGCGCGTTCAGCCGCTGTAGTGCATTACTTAGATGCTACGCCCGAACGGCGGAAAGCAATGCACCGCTATTTGAGCCTCATTCATGAGGGTGTAAGTATCGATAATGCGTTTGAACAAGCTTTTGGCGGTACGTATAGGGCATTTGATCAGCGGGTTAACCATTACGTACGTAAACGGAAAATGGGCGTTCGAACATTCCCCTTAGACGTAGAGGCAATGGCAAAAAAGGAAAAAACTATAACCGTCGTGGAATTGAGCCAGTGGCAAACCATGGTGTTATTACATGCGAAAATATCGTTGTTCTCTGATACTTTTTTGGGCGCTGGGGTAAGAGAAAAAATGGATGCAAACTTCGAACGTTTATTTTCCGAATTGGCGGCTGACGATTTATAGCGGTTAGCCCTAATGATAGTGTTTGGAGTAAAAACGTAAGTTGTGGTTGCTTTAGCGTTTAACCTAACGTAAAAAATAAAAGTGAAACTTTAAATGAGTTATAGGGGAAGAATGTTATGTACAGGATGGTATTTGCGTGTGTAATGTTGCTGGTTTGGTCTTTTTCGCCAACAGCAATGGCTGATGTGCAGGTTAAGAAATTAATGAAGCAAAAATGGATTGGCGTGGAAAGCGAACGTTTTTCCGTTATGTCTAATGCTAGCCCTAAAAAAGCCGGCGAGATGTTGGATGAACTCGAAAACTTCAACTATTTCATGACCGACGTACTAGGCTTTAAACAGAATAATCTTGAGAAGAAAATACCGGTTATTTTGGCGAAAAACAAATCTAGTTTTGTGGCTATGGGTATTGCGAAAGAGTATGCAGGTGTTTTTTCTAAGAGATCAGATGGCGACGTAATTTTTGCGCGCGCTGATAAGTTTAGAGCGGCTACAAAAGGTAGTAATTGGGGGCGGTCTATTGTCTTGCATGAATTGGTGCATTTGCTTATATCTGGTTCCATCTTTGAGCTTTCAACACCGCCGTGGTTTAACGAGGGCGTGGCGGAATATTTTAGCACCTATAAACAAACTAAAGATTCTGTGGTGTTGGGCGATATGTCAATCTTAGGTAATCGATTCTATGGCCTCATTGAAGGTAACGGTCGACGCTATGAAAGTGTCGACACGGCGTCCTTGTTTAAAGTTCGTCAAGCAGATTTAAAAGTGGGCGCAGGTAACAGTCGCAAACATAATGATTTTCTTGATAAATTCTACGCTCGCTCCGTGGCGGTTGTACATTACTTGAATGCCGATGTAGATCGACGAAAGCAAATGTACCTCTATTTACACTTGCGCGATAAAGAACATGCCTACGATGCGGCATTTGAATACGCATTTAAGATGACATACGCTGAATTCGACGCGCTGGTTGACGAGTATATTCGTGGGAAATATATGCTTGGAAGAACGTTTCCGGTTGGGCCGGGTGCAGTTGAATTTCCTATTGTAGAGAAAACGCCGGTAGACATCACCTTGGATGAAGCAATGGAGACACTGTTTTTAAGGATATCGGGCTTTTCTGATAGGTTCCTCGGTGAAGGTGTGAGGTATAAAATGAATTCTGATTTTGAAAAATTAATACCGGGTTTTTTTGAGTAACCAATTCCAGGCACGTTAAATAAAATCGTAATGGCGTGTTTTTTATGTTGCAGGTATTTGACACCCAACGATAATGGTAAAAATAGCGTTTATTTTGTTTTTTTGGGTGCCGCTATACAGCGTAGTCGCTTTCGCGGAGATCCCTGAAAGCGATCGTTCTCGGCAGGTTTTTGAGGGAGTATCACCCTCGCTCAGAGAGCAGTTACAATCAAAAAATCTAGCCTTAGAAACACCGTTGTTTATACGTATTTTCAAGCAGCCGGGTGTGTTAGAGGTGTGGAAAGAAAATGCCTTGGGCAAATTTGAATTGTTTAAACGCTATAACACGTGCTATTTCTCTGGTGCGCTAGGCCCTAAAACACGACAGGGCGATTTGCAGAGCCCAGAAGGCTTCTACTTCGTTCCACCTGCAAGCCTTAATCCTTGGAGCCGCTATCACCTTTCATTTAATCTTGGCTACCCTAATGCTTACGATCGCTCTCATGGGCGAACGGGCAGCGCCTTGATGGTTCATGGTCGCTGTGTTTCCATAGGGTGTTATGCCATGACAAATGCTTACATTAATGAAATATACACATTGTTAGCCGCGGCCTTACGTGGTGGCCAGCCTTTTGTGCGTGTCCACATTTTTCCGTTTCATTTAACCGATGAAAAGCTAAAGCCTTATCAACACCATCAATGGTACGGGTTTTGGAAAAACCTGAAAGAGGGTTACGATTTTTTCGAAAGCCATAAAGTGCCGCCAAATGTCACAGTGGAGGCGAGTCGTTATGTGTTTGATTAGCGCGACAGAACAGTATGCGCGGGCTGGTTGACGCCAATGACAAGCGAACTGTCCGTTTGGTAGTGTAGCGGCACATACAAATCGGGCATTTGGGAGGATTGACTACGGCCATTCATATCAAATACTAAATGGTCGTTCCAAAATTCGTCTACAGATAAGTTACACCGAAACCCAGCGGAAGTGGTGGTGCCTTTATGGGTAAACGGTTCTAGAAAAAGTAAAAGGTTAGCGCAAGGCAGTTGGTATCGATGCCATTTTTGATAAGGAAATACAACGTGACCTGCAACTTTTTCCAGTAAAAATATCTTTACGGGGTAACGGTCGCGAGCGATGGTCTCGGGTGGGTCAACAATATTTGCATTTTTAGCCATTGAGTTATCGGTATTTAATAGAAAGGCTGGGCTGGGTTTAAAAACCACATATGTACTATCAAACCATGTGTAATAGTACAGTCGATTTTCTTCGAGTGTTCGAGTGTCGATAATTTTTTCGTTCGTTGAATTATTATCGCAGCTGAACAATAGAAAAATAATCGTCAATGCCCAGCATAGTTGAAATGGGTGCATTCTACCTGTCCTTGGTGAGTTGCATTGAATATGCAGTGTATTTGAATTGGATCTTATTGGTTAGCCTGCGTTTGAATGTGCTTGTCGAAAAAGGCTAAGAATAAAGCCCAATTAGGCCCCGCTGTGTGCCCGCCACTGTGTTGTTTAAACGCTATATCGCCGTCCAATAAGCCGGTTCCTACTGGGGGGAAAACATCGCCGCTTAAAGGGTTTTTTCCGAGTAAAACGTAAGCGGGGCTAGCATGGAGGGCGGCTAAAAACATGCCTTTTGGGTCTACCCATTGGTCGCCATTATTACCGGAGCTAATGAAAACCGGTCGCGGCGCGCATAGCGCAATTAATTGATGCGCATCTACGGGTAAATCATTTGCCGTTAAAAGGCCCGCATAGCGAATAAAGTTGCCCGCAACCCAATGGTATTCACCACTACCGGCAATATTGCCTATTTGCTCGCCAAAATTGCGCCGCCATAACTTCGCGCCACCTTCGCCTGATGAACTGATATAGGCGGCGGCAAAGCGTTGGTCGTAGGCCATAGTTACTAATGCGGTTTTACCAAAACGAGAGTGACCTGCGATGGCGACTTTACTGGCGTCTACTGAGGGCGTTTTTTCAAAATAATTCAAGGCTTCACTTGCCGCCCAGCTCCACGCTTTAAGGGTTCCCCATTCTTCGGGTGAGCGTGGTTGGCCTTTATTGGCCAAGCCAATAATTCCTTCGCGTAAGCCAGAACCACTGTCGGCTTGCACGCTGGTGCTTATTAATTCGGCATAGCCCCAGCCTTTGGCAATAATTTGTTCATCCCAAGGAATGGCATTGCCGTTAAAACTTTTTATTTGTTCAGGGCTAAAGCGGCTAAGCAATCGGGCCAATACTTCTGGATCAAAACTGTGTTGCAGTACTACAGGTACAGGCTGTTTTTGTTGGGCGGGTAGGGTGAGGTTAAGCCGAATACTGACAGAAATAGCGGGGTGTGTGCTGTTGTCAATAGTACCCATAAGTTCGTGGGTTATCACTGCAATATTGGCCTTGGTCGTGGCGATTTTGTTTTTGATTTCCCACGAAACCGCTGGCAGCGTATGGGGCGTGTAGCCGTATATCTCTTGATCGAATAACGCCATTATTTCTGGGCGACGAGTGCTCCACCAGTGCTCTGGGGTTGTAACGGGTGTGCCGTTTTGTAACTTAAGCAGTTCGGGTAAAGACCCCATATTGCCGTTAGCATTGGCTTCGTCGTAATTCGCAGCGTGTTCTGAACGTGGATCACCGTCGGCGCCCCGGCGAAGATGTTTAATGCCTAGTTGTTCCAGCATGTAGGTGTGATCTTGCTCGGCTGTTAGGGTATTTTCGGCGGTTGCGTTAGCGCTAATAAGAATACCTGTGCACAAAACGATGAGGAGCGGGGTTAATGTAATGCATCTATTTATAGGCATTGTGGCTCTTTATTGTTGATATTCGAATTCGTGAATCACCTCTATAAATGCCTCACCAAACTGTTCGAGTTTTCGATCGCCAATGCCTGAAACGCACAGTAATTCGTGATCATTGAGCGGTCGCTTTTCTACCATCTCTTTTAGCGTTGCATCGTGAAAGATAACGTAGGGAGGCACGCCGTGTTCTTCTGCAAGTTCTTTCCGGCATTGTCGTAGTGCATTCCATAAGCCCATATCTTCTTCTGCAACGTCCAATACTTTTTTGCGAATAGAGGCCGTTTTGAGCGGTGCGGTATCGCGCCGCAATTGAATAGTGTCTTCACCTCGTAAGATAGGGCGGCAGGCTTCCGTAAGTTTGAGGGCGCCGTAGCCTTCGTGGTCGACCCCTAATAGGCCGCGGGCAATTAATTGCCTAAAAATAGAGCGCCATTCGTTGACGGACAATTTGCTGCCAATGCCGTATGTAGAGAGTTGATTGTGACTAAACTGACGGATTTTTTCGGTATCCGCACCGCGCAAAATATCAATAATTTGTCCTGCGCCAAAACGTTGATCGCTTCGGTACACGGCACTTAATGCCATTTGCACGGCCTCACTGGCATTCCATGTGTCGGGCGCATCTATGCAGTTGTCGCAATTACCGCAAGGTTCAGGAAGGTCGTCGCCAAAATAGCGCAGCAGCACCTGGCGGCGGCAGGTGGTTATTTCACATAGGCCTAGCATGGCGTTTAAGCGTTGTTGCTCGTGACGTTTAAATTGTTCGTTACCGTCGGAGCCTTCCATCATCTGCCGTAGTTTTACGATATCTTCTAGGCCGTAGAGTAGTAATGCCGTCGACGCATCGCCATCGCGACCCGCGCGGCCGGTTTCTTGGTAATAGGCTTCTATACTTTTGGGTAAGTCTAAATGCACCACAAAGCGCACGTCGGGCTTATCAATCCCCATGCCGAAGGCAATCGTGGCGACGATAATAATATTATCTTCCCGTAAAAAACGTGTTTGATTTTTTTCGCGAAGGCTGGCGCTCAAGCCTGCATGATAGGGAAGGGCATTAAACCCCTGTTGGGCAAGCCATTCGGCAGTATCTTCCACTTTTTTACGCGAGAGACAATAAATAACGCCAACGTTACCTTGCTGTTCGTTCCGCAAAAAATGTAACAGTTGATTGCGCGGTTTGTTTTTTTGCTGAATGCGATACTGAATATTAGGTCTGTCGAAACCGCTCAGAAATTGCTCAGCGGTGTGAAGATTTAGTCGTTCAATTATTTCGGCGCGGGTGCGTTCGTCGGCGGTTGCGGTGAGTGCCACACGCGGCACGGTGGGGAACATTTCGTGCAAAATATTAAGCTTTAAATAATCGGAGCGAAAATCGTGCCCCCATTGAGCGACACAGTGGGCTTCGTCGATAGCAAATAAAGCAATAGGGGATTGTTGTAGTAGTTCGAGTGTACGGTCTTGCTTCAACCTTTCGGGCGCGATATAGACCAAGTCTAATTCCCCGCGCCGTATCGCGTTTTCGGTTTCGCGAACGGTTTCCCAATCTTGCGTAGAGTTTAAAAACCCTGCATTAACGCCGAGTTCGCGTAGGGCGCTAACTTGATCTTGCATTAAGGCGATTAGCGGTGAAATAACCACACCAACACCGTCACGTGCTAGTGCGGGAATTTGATAGCATAGCGATTTACCACCGCCGGTCGGCATAATGACGAGGGCATCACCGCCCTCACATAAGCAGTCGATAATACGGTCTTGCGGTGCCCGGAAATTATCGTAACCGAAGGTATGTTGCAGAATATGTAAGGGGGTATCAGACATTAGGGTACGGCGTGTCCTTTTGAGGCTTCCCATATACGATACCACTGCTCTCTATTAAGCGTGAGTTCGTTGGCTTGCAGTGCACTGTCGACCCGTTCGATTTTACTGGTACCTAATAGTGGTAAGCAGTTGTAAGGGAGTGTTAATACCCAGGCATAAATAACGGGTTCTAACTGTGTGAGCCCGAGTTCGCCCGCAACGTTTGTAAGTGCTTGTATCAGGCGCTTACCTTTTTCGGTGTCGGGTTGCAGTAATTGCCCGCCAGCCAAGCAAGACCAAAGCATGGGCGCTATTTTGTGGCGACCGCATTGCTCAAATATGCCGCTGTCGAGAGCCTCTAAATGATAGGGCGAAAATTCAATTTGATTGGTTACGAGGCCCTCGGGGGCAAAACTTTTTACTGATTGCTGTAGCAGTTCAAATTGTGCAGTGGTGAAATTGGATACACCGAAGTGCTTTACTTTGCCGGCTTTTTTTAGCGCAAGAAAAGCCTCGGCTACTTCATCGGCGTTCATCAAATAATCGGGGCGATGAATGAGGAGGACGTCGAGGTAGTCTGTGCCGAGATCTCGCAGGGACGCCTCTGCTGATGCAATGATGTGGGCCTTGCTGCTGTCGTAATGGTTTACCGCTTGCGCACCGAGAGGGCCAAATCCGCAAGGCCGGATACCGCATTTAGAAATAATCTCTAGCGATTGCCGGAGGGCGGGTTGTAGTTTTAAGGCGCGGCCGAAGGGTTCTTCACTGCGGTAGACCATTGCGTGATCGACGGTGGTGACCCCGCGTTCAAGATATTGCTCAATAAAGGTCAATACCGCCTGGTCACTCATGTTCCAGTGGTTTAGCCGCCAGAAACCGGCGATAAAGCGAGAGACTTCTGGCCCTTCAGGGCACATAGCAATACGAGATACAGACATGGGGAAGCCTTAGGTGTTTAAAAGTGGGGCATTATTGTAACAGTGAACGCGTGAGGTGCACGCAAATCATACGTGTAAGTTGTGTGTGGCTACCTGAAGGTTCGATGGTAGCCGTGTGACTACGGGCAGCGTTGCATGTACAGGTGGCACATTGGTTTAAAATCAAGAGTTGGCAAAAAAATTGCTCGTACGTTGTGAGGGCGCTATAAGTGACAGTTTCCCTCTTTTATGCGCCGCTATTTTGATTTTTGGGGAAACCTGTCTAACACTCTGTATTATCGTATTGGATATAGAAATACTGTTCGCGTTGCCCTCTTTTTTGACCATGGAGTTTTGGTATGAGCCTAGATAAACGTTATTTGAAATCCAAGCCTGTTTGCAAAGTAAAATTTATTGCGCCAGATCCTCTTACGGAATCTGCTAAAAAGATTTATCTCGCCGGAGAATTTAATGGCTGGGATTTTTCGAGTGCGCTGCTGAAAAAACAAAAAGACGGTTCCTATGCCACGACTATCGATTTGGCGACAGGTCAGGAATATGAGTACCGGTATGTGCTGGATGGTGAGCGTTGGGAGAACGATTACGACGCGGATAAATACGTGCCCAATGTTTGTGGCGCTGATAATTCTGTTGTGGTGGTGTAGCAAAGAGTTTGTGTTGCACTTTGCTTGAGAGCTCCGCCCCTCTATTGCGGGGCGGACGAGTCAAGGTAAACGGCTAGGGTAGAAAAGCAACCCTAGCCGCGTAACGCGCTTTAGCGCAGTTTAGTGCAGGAATTTTGATCGACACACACCTAAAGTTGTTGGTTGAGCAAATCATAAAGTAACGCTACGCCGGGCTTAGCAATATTGTTCTCATCAAACAAATAGGGTTCATTCGGTTTGGCGAACATGTAGCCGAGCTCATCATGCCAGCTATCTTTATCGTTAACCCCCCAAAATGTTACGCCGCTACAGGCGCTAACGTCGAGACACGCGCCGACAATATCGCGATAGTATTCACCCTGTGCTTTATAGGGGTCGTTTTCATTTTTAAATAATCGTAGCCGTGCATCCAGCTCTGTTATTTCTACCTTAATGCCAAGCGTTGCGAACTTCGCTAAATAGGCGCGGGTTGCTTCGGGTGATTCGAGAAAAAATAACATGTGATGTTGTAGCCCCACGCCATGAATGGGAACGCCTTGCTTTACTAGCCGCGCCACCAGTGTGTAGAACGCTTGTGCTTTTTTACTCGTGTAATTGTGTAACTGCTCGTTGATAAACAGTTTTAGTGATGGGTCTAACTCATGGGCTCGGTTAAACGCCCATTCAATATAGTGCTCGCCAAAATAACGGTAAAATACGTCGTCCTCGAATTCTCCGTTGCCTAATAACTTTAAAGGCTCATTTACCACATCCCACTGATGGATGCGGCCTTTAAATTGCGTGAGAACTTGCACGAGATGATTGTCCAACAAGTTCTGTAGTTTTTCTTTCTGTTGTTCAGTGGTCGAAAACTGATCGAGCCAGCGTTGCAGGTTCGGCGATTGATAAGTATCGGAAAGCCTTCCCCACACAAGTGTATGACCGCGTACCCGGTGATGGCCGTTAATAGCCTGATTAACGAAAGTATCGGCGGCGGAGAAATCGTAGTGTAGCGTATCGGCATCGTCCAAAAGGTGGCCAAGTTTCAGCAGGTTGGTAGGCGTTGTTGAATTAAAACTGTGCGTAAAGTGGCTGCTAGTAAGGCTCGAAAGGTCATCCGTACTCGCTCCTATAAAAATGTTATTGCGCTCTGCCTGAGCCCGCACATCGAGCAGTTCTGACGCTTGGCTAAGGTAATGACGCTCGAACATCAGCGGTCGCATTAGTATTCCGTAGGTAATGGCGGTGAGAACCGCCAGCACGGTTAGCGTTACAACGACGCGTAGGCCCCATTTCTTTATCGTGATAGCGGTCGTATTCATTTAGCAACACCCTGTTCGGTAGAACGAAAAAATAGAGACGCAAAGCCCGCAAGCAGGCAGCTAGCCAAGGCCACGATTGCCCAACAATAAGTTAGGGCGAATAACGCAAATTTAATGACTGCAAAACTGGAGTAAGGGTAAACCAGCCAGTCATAGAAGCCCAGCGGATTGGCTAGCATTACAAATGAAACGGCATTTTCTAAAGCATCCATTACGGCGGCCAGTGGGGAGAGCCAAACAAATACCAGTGCAATGGAGCGCATCACCCGGCCGCTAAACACCCTTTTAACTGTGCGCATTAACGCGCTGGCAAGGCAATAAAACGATACAAAGGTTCCCGCCATAAAGGCGTAATCGATTATCTGTGTACGGGCAAAAATACCGAGTGTTCCTTGCTGGACAAGTACAGCAAAGTACCCCTTAAGCTCGATGGCATCAAAGGTTGTTTGACCAACAAAAAATGGCACGGGAAACCGACTGGCCGCATAAGAGCCGTCTAGCCAGAATTGCAGTAGACGTGCAATGGCATAAGCGAGGGCAGCGAGTAGCCACCAGCCGGTAATCGAAAAGCGCTGGAGCGCAAAGTTTTGTAGGCTAGCTTTATAGCGCATAAATAACGACGTCATGAGAGTTCCTTTAGTTATATTCCGTGGAATGTATATTTGCATTCCTAGGAATGTATGTCAAGATGTTGCCATGAAAAGCCATAATGAACTTCTAGGCAGCACTATCCACCGGTTAGCCATCTGTTATCAGCAGCTCTCTGGCCGTTTTAACCGAGTGCTTGAACCACTCGGCCTGAACATGACGCAAATGTCCTTGTTGACGCATTTTTCATGGCAGCCTGAAACAGCAGAAACCATCAGCCATTTAGCCGAGTCTATGAAAATGAACCAGCCTGCGGTAACCAAAGCGGTGAAAGCGATGGTTATGGCGGCGCTGCTTCGTCGAGAAAAAGACGAGAGCGATGCGCGTGTGACCCACCTGTATATAACCGAGCAAGGCCTAGCGCGATTAATGGAAGCTCGGGTTCGCTGCTTGCCGATATTGCATCAAGCATTTAAAGGGCTGGAACCCGAGGAGCTAGCGCTATTAAATACACTGCTCGAAGTACCTGTGGCGGCGCTGGTGGCGAGTGAGTGATCGTGCCGTCAAGGCAATGCTAATAGAGCGCTGCCGTACGAAAAGCATAAGGGTCCATTAAGCTGCATTTTTATCGAGCGTGTATTTGCGCAACGCTATGACGAATAGCATCTAGCCGATGCATACGCTGTTGCTGCGAATAATGTGCGTCATGAGCACAACTTCTTTAACGAAACCTTTAGTCGCAATACTGACAGTGAACTATAGATCGTTACCCGCAATATCTCCGTGTTAACCCCTTCATAAAATAAATTATCTACAATACTTCCGCTTACGCCGTATTGATGAATGCGGCATCGTCGACGTTAGTGTCGGCATTATCGGGTCGAGCAATTATTAATAATAGCGTCCAGCTAATTTTAACTCTGGGTACCTTCGCCTTTAATTCTTGTAACGTTTTATGGTTGTAATTTACAGAACAGTTTTATGTCTATACGGGTGGGTAGGCATTAATGGGTGCAATGTATTTTTTGGGCGGATGCGTAGTAATAAGATCTGATTAAGTGCTGCGTAAATTGTCTGATAAAATCGAGTGGTTTACATAAGCCTCTATTTACAAGGGTTTTCCATGGCTCTAGTATCTCAACGGAAAATAGTTTTATGTCTGTGTTAACTTTTTCTCTGTATAGAATAGAATAATAATAAAAAGAGTTGATATGTCATTCTCAATCTTTAAGGAAGTTGTTGCGGGCGGTAATCGACGAGCCTATTGGGTGCAAGGCGCACTAATTATTGTAGTCTGGTTTCTGTGGATGCATTCGTTGGGTGTGGAGCGTGCACTATCTATTGTGCAGGAGTATTGGCAAGTGTCACTCACCATGGTTTTCGGATCATTTATCGCTGGAGCAACTAGCGAGGGTGGGGGAGCCATCGCGTTTCCCGTATTTACCAAGATACTGAATGTATCGCCTTCTGATGCAAAACTATTTTCCTTAGCTATTCAAAGTGTAGGGATGACAGCGGCAAGCATTTTGATTGTACTACTCGGAACAAAAGTTCAGTGGAATATAATTGTTAGAGTTAGCGTGGGTGGTGCAGTTGGTATTGCGTTCGGCTTGTTCTATGTTGCTCATATTTTTTCTCCTGTCGTTATCAAAATCCTGTTTACAGTGCTTGTTACTAGTTTCGCTGTAACGCTTTATATTCTCAATTCAAAACCCTATGGCAGGCACTCGACCGTAAATTTTATTGACCGAAAATCACTGTTGTCGCTTTACTTCGTAGGTTTTCTGGGCGGCATAGTTAGCGGGTTAGTCGGCAATGGGATAGATATAATATCCTTCTCCTTTATTGTTTTGTACTTAAAGTTAGATGAAAAAATAGCCACACCCACGTCGGTGATTTTGATGGCAATAAACGCACTTATTGGCGTAGTTTTTATACATTTATTTGGGGATGGTGTTGGTGAAACCGTCTACAACTACTGGTTATCGGCAGTGCCAATTGTTGTGATAGGCGCGCCTCTTGGTGCTTATCTTTGTAGCCGACTAGATCGAGACCGAATAGTGATGTTTTTGCTGGCGCTAATAGCAATAGAATTTGTGACAACAGTGCTTATTATACCTTTTACTGTAAATTTAGTGATAATCGGCTTTATTGCACTGGCATTAAATATATCGATTTTTTACGCGTTATTCTCAGATAAAAAATATCTCGTTGGCAAACACAGTATCATTTCTTGAGCAGTAAGGCAGTATCAATAGGCCGTTACGTTCTATGTCACAAAGTGGGCAGTTATAGGTTGTATAGATAATGGAAAGAAACAATTTCTTGCAGCACTCATCAAGTGTTTTTTCCTTTGTACAAAAAGGCGAAATAAAATCAGTCAGCAAAGAAGAGTTACAAAATAAAGTTGATCGATTAAAGCTAAAGTTGCTCAGCCTTGGGGTGAAAGATAAAGCGCGAATTGGCGTAATGTGCAAAAACGGTATCGAGAGTATTGTGGCCGAATGTGCAATTACTCAGCTTCAGTGTATTACGGTAGGGTTTCCGCGTGAATACTACAACAATAATGTGGCTGAACTATGCGATAAGTTCAAATGCTCGGTTGTTCTTTGTGGTCGTTCAGAATTCAAAAAAGTATTGAGTAAGAATGCGCCAATACTCAATATAACGTCGTTGGAGTTTGTCGGTGAGGTTTTTCCTGTAGAGAAAAATATCGATAGCGAAGATGTATTTTCTGTCATATTTTCGAGTGGCAGTACAGGAAGTTTAAAAGGCATAAAAGTTAGCGCTAAAGGATTAATAGAGATAATAAAATGCATGTCATCTGTATTTCCCTCGGGAAACCATAATAGCACGATACTCTTCATGCATTTTTCCTTCTTCCAACAGAAGATCTTGATGTACTACTGCCTCGTGAATAATATCAATATGTTGGTTGTCGACGAGCGGCACACTTTTAAAGCGCTGAGCGAATACCCGTTTACGGGTCTTATGGCGCCCCCATTGATGTGGGAGAATTTTGAAAACTTGTTTAATCAAGGTATATCGGCCAGGCCCTTGGCGAAAAAGCTCTTTAATTTTTCTAAAAATACGGGCCTCATTCGACTGCCCTTCGTTAAAAAACTATTTTTTTCCGAGTTATACAAGATATTCAAGCCGTGTTGCGCATATTTATGGACGGGAATGGCGCCAACAAAAGAATCAACTGTGCAGTTTTTTCAAGCGCTGGGGTTTCCCTTGATTAATGCGTACGGTCTAATCGAAACAGGGCCTATAACGGCAAACGTGAGGGGAGCGAGGGATCCGTTATCGCTTGGGCACGTAATACCTAAATCTTGCGAAATATATCTAGATAATGACACTAGCGAAATACTCATTACGCAGGACTATCCCTTAGCCGTCGCCTATATCAACCTCGCGGATATGAGTGAATACCCCGTGTATAAAGGAGGGGTATTGCATACCGGTGATCTTGGTAGGCGAAACTCTTCTGGAAACATTGATTTTATAGGGCGGAAAGATTTTTTAATTGTTGCCCCTGACGGCCGAAAAGTTTCTCCTGAAGTGATAGAAGCCGAATTTGTTGAAGCGATTGGTTGCCGGTGGTGCGTCATTGAAATGAAAGACGATTCATTAATGCTCTACGTCGGCTTATACGATAAAGCGTTAAGTGATAGCGAATTAAACTTAATCGTCATGCGTGAAAATAGAAAGAGGTCGCACGGATTTATGGTTAGGCAATTCGCAGTACTGCGGGAGCCCGATATATCGGATGATATGTTTACGAGAAATATGAAGATCAACAGAGGATATTTTTCATCAGCGGACATAGACCGCTATACAGTAAAAAGTGAATAGAGCGCCCTTCAAGAGTCTATAGAAAATGCTGATCGGTAAAGCATAGTGTAAGGCAATCTATTAATGCAATTAATGGATCGTATGATGAGTGTGCGTATGAATAAAAATGAGTTAACCCAGTTGGTTTTGGTCGAGGTCTCTGCGATTTTGGCTTCGTATAATATTGACCGAGACGTAACAGTGGCGTCGCGATTAGGATCTGACCTAGAGGCAAATTCATTGATGGTCATTTTAATGTTATCTCGATTAGAGGCAACGTTCGAAGACGATCTTCCTGATGAGATATATGAGTTGAGCCCAGACTGTCAGTTAAGTGAAATAATAGAGATTCTAGCTGCGGAGAACGCTTAACGTGATAGCTGAAGACTGTACCGTTGGGGGAGTGTCGACGCATAGTCGTGGGCAAAAAGATGGCGCGACCTACACTTTCGAATGTTCCAAGGGTGATGCACATATTATTGACGAGATATCGGTGTTTCGTTATGAAACCTATTCTTGCGAAGATAAGAGTACGCTATTTCCCACCAGAAAAATTGTTGACGAATATGACGAGAAAGCCGTTCACTTTATTGCACGAAAAGAAGGCAATATTGTTGGTACTTTGCGAGCGAGATTCTCGACGAATGTCCAATTAGAGGCGTCTTCCTATATAGACTTGTCGTTGTTAACGGATAATTATCGAATTGCCGAAGTTTCAAAGCTCATTGTAAAAACAGGTAATATTTCTCCTACGGTAACGGCTAGGCTATTTAACTATGCAAAACAGTACGGAAAAAAAGAAAATATTCAATATATTGTCATATTTTTTCATGCGCTTGATAGTAAACAAGTCTATTTCAGGAAAATGGGGTTTCAGGTAGGTACGAATGAGTTTGTCTATGAAAATCATTCTGGCCCATTCGGCGGATTGGTTCATAAAATGGGCATAATGCAGTTATGAATAGCCAACCTGATAGTAAAGGCACTAAGAAAATAGAGGTGGTTGATGGACACCTACATTTGTCATCTTTAGAGTTTACACCTAAGTCATTTGTTGACGGTATTGGGCGAAACGTCTCGGAACGTCTAAAAGCAGACAACTACACGGTACCTAAAAAACTGTTAAGTAAGCAGCTGTGCAAAACTTTTGATGATGCAGAATATGTGCGTCTAGAACGGTATTTGTCTACTTCGCGAATTAAAAACGCACTGATTCTTTTGCCAGATTTTACCTATTGCCTTGATGATGCATCGACGACAATCGAGAGTATGATTGACCGCCATCATGAATTGGTTCTTATGGATACCCGATTTGAGTATTTTGCGGGAGTGGATCCTCGGCACGGGAAACATGCATTCGACATTTTCTTAGATGCCGTTGAAAATAAAATGTGCAAAGGGTTAAAGATCTACCCGCCTTGTGGGGTCGCGCCTGACGACGAACGTTTTAATCCCTTCTACGAGTGTTGTCACTCAAATGGCCTGCCTGTATTGATTCATATTGGGTCAACCTCGCCTACGCTCGGCCATTGTTTTGCAACGCCGGATTTAGTCGCAAATGCTGCAATAAAATTTCCGTCAGTAAATTTTATATTGGCCCACGGAGCAATTCATCATGTTCGTGATTGTGTGATGTATGCCAGAAATCTACCGAATGTTTACTTAGATCTTAGCGGTATGCAATCTGTGATATATAACGAACAGGTTATAGCGTCGTACCAGGAAATATTCATGATGGGGATTAACCATAAAATAATCTATGGAACAGATTGGCCCGTTTTTAGTGCCACTAAAACACAGGGGTGTTTCTATAACACCTTGCAGACGCATGGCTGTGCGTTTTCCTCTCTTCCGTTTAACGAAAGAGAAATGATTTTGTCTGGCAATATAAGAAGATTAGTTTCCTTTAGATGAAAAATATAAATATAAATATAAAAAGTGGAGCGTAGAATGATTGAATACTATCTTGGCCTGAAAGAAAAGTTTAAGAAAGGTGAGCTTTTTGATCCGCCGCTTATCCATCTTCTGGTGACGAATACCTGTAACCTTAATTGTCGTCATTGTTTTGCTGCCGATAGTACAAACAATATTAAGGAAAATGTAGATCTTAGCTTCGATGAGTATAAGAAAATATCGGACTCTATGGGCCGCATCGGCATGATGATGGTGTGTGGTGGCGAACCCTTTCTAAAAAAAGATCTAACAGACATAGTTAAGCTATTCATTAAGAATAACAACGTTTCTAAAATTGGACTATCGACAAATGGCTACGCATGGCGGCAAACAATACCTAAGGTAGAGCAGCTAGTTGCGGAAACGGATATTAATTACTCCTTGGTATTTTCTGTAGATGGCGTTAAGGATACGCATGACTTTATTCGCGATCACGAAAAACGTAAATCTTTCGATAAATTAATGGTAACGTGGGAAAAGGCCAAGAAGCTAGAAAGCCAATACCCAAATTTATCGGTTGAGCTGTCGTCTGTGGTCAATAAATATAATCATGAACAGCTCGATGATATGTATGACCTATTTACGAATACAATGGAGGCCTCGCATATAGGGGTTCTGTATGTTCGGCAAGAGCAGTGGGACAAAGATATTAAGAGCGATATTAGTCTTGAGAACTATCGGCACTACACACAGCGCATTGAAGATTGGGTATACAAAACGGCCAAGCCAAAAGATTACCTATCCGCATTATTTAAGTCGTCACAGCTATTAATGTATCGCATAATCTACGATACATTGAAAAGTGGTGAAGTCTATATGCCTTGTGTTGCAGGTAAGGCTTCTGTGTTGTTCGATAATATGGGCGGTATCTACTCGTGTGAAGTGCGAAAAGAAGTGGCAAAACTGCGGGACAACGACTATGACTTTAAGAAAATATTCTACTCAGAGGCCATGGATACAGAGCGAAAGGCGGTAGAAGTATGCGAACATTTTCCGTGTACCCATGAAACAGAATACTTGGGGCCGTCTATTCCATTCTCCCTGCCTGAGCACCGTGAGAGCGAGCTGTTTGAAATATTTAGCCGGTTCCAGCCACATTTAGAAACGGCTTAAATGCCAAGGCCTCTCTATTCTATATGAACGTTCTGATTTTATACTCCTCTGCAGGCCGTGGGCATTACTCCGCCGCGGCCGCAATAGAGCAAGAGCTGTTGGCTAGCGCTGAAGCGAATATTATGGTTACTTTGGACGACCCAGTGGTGGCATCGAATCGTTTATCTCGAGCAATGGTTTGGCTTTACAATACGATGGTTAAATACTGTCCGTGGTCGTACAAGTACTATGTACGCTATCTCAATTGGTCGAAGCCTCATATTGCTGAAGGGTTTAAGACGAAAACATATGGCTACCTAGCGGAACTCTATCGGCGTGTCTCGCCAGATATTATTATCTCTGTCTACCCAATGACTAACCATATTCCAAAGCAAGTATGCGATGATATTTTTACGGTTAAGAACGTGCCTTTTTTAGTTTTCAATACCGATCCTTTCAAACAGTTCTTGCATGCTTGGGTAAACCCCGATGTTACGCTCCAGCTTTGTCCCAGTTCGGATAACGTAGATGAATCTCTACGATTAGGCGCAATAAAATCGAGTACGCGTGTCGTTCAGTATCCTATTCGGCGGGAGTTCACGCAGCGCTCGAAAAACAGCGTAAAAGAACGGTTACTCGTAATCAATTGTGGTTTTTCTGGTGTTGCTCGTTACGCCGATACGGGTGTGATTGATGCGCTTTCAAGGGAATGCTTAATCGGGATTGTGTGTGGTGGGAACATCACGCTCTATCAGTCGCTAGAGCAACGTTATGCAGGCAATCGCTCCGTTGAGGTTTATGGGTTGTTATCGGCTAAAGAAATGGCAGCGTTGTATAGCCGAGCGCAGTATAGCTTTGGCAAGGTTGGGGCCGCGACCCTGTATGAGTGTTTGGCTTTGGATGTGACCCTGCTCGTTGATACCTCGTGCGAGGTTATGCCGCAGGAACGCGATATTGTCACCTATATAGAAAGAGAAGGCGTAGGGCTATCGATCGATAAAATTCACGTACTTTTGAGTGCGGTGCAACGAACAGATATCGATTACCAAGGCAATCGCAACCGGCTCCGCACTCTCGCGCAGCCAAATTACCGTGTTGCGTCACTGGTTCTCGAGCTTCTACAGGAGCGCCTATAGTGGCATTCAGAAAAATTGCAACGCCGTACTCATTGTCGGAGACAATTGCGACGGTACTCAGAACGGAAAGAGGCGTATCAACGAAGGTTGCGGACCGGAATTTGCGGTATTTTTCTGGTAGCAAACTATTTGATCGTTCTCTAACGTCTTTGATTAAGTGCCAGCGGTTGGTTTTTCTTGGCGACTGTATGACATCTTTTGATAAGGCGGTAAGTTTTGGTGATTCGCTGCTCTCCGCTATACGTGATGCGGATGCTTACTTCATTAATGTTGAAGGATTGACGACCAACGAGCCGAGGCCGAAGGGTGTTTGGTTGGGGCGTGAACAGCGAATAGAGTACGACACGTTACAGGCTATTGCGAAAAGTTTTCCGCTAAATAAAACGTATTTATCGGTTGCTAATAATCATGCCGCAGATTTTGGCGAAGCTGTTTTCAAAGACGCCTGTTCACGCTACCAGGAATTGGGTTTTAGAATATTCGGTACAAAAGATAATTTTAGTGTTGAGCTTGATAACGGGGTTAACATTCTAACGGGTACTCAGTGGAGTAATCAGCCGTGCGATTTTATAGCGAACTGTGATGATGTTGCTAGCCAAGCGGTAGTAGAGGGCTTCAATATTATGTACCCGCATTGGGGCTATGAGCTGGAGCTTTTTCCACGGCTGGATTCAATTCGCCGTGCGCGTCAATACAGTGAGCGGTTTGATATGATTGTCGGCCACCACTCCCATTACCCTCAGGCAAATGCCATTTTTCAAGTACAAGGGGAACAAAAGCCGTGCTTCTTTAGTTTAGGTAACTTGGTGAGTGGCGATATTAAGCCCACTTTTCACTATGGGCATTATCTTATCGTTGAGCTACGTGCGAATAGTGTGGGAGAGATGAAGCTCTATTCGACCGAGCTGGGCTGCTTAAAGTCAAAACAAATAGGATCACGAGAAATTCTAATTGATGTGGTTGACCATCTCCCCTTTTCCACCATGCCCTAGCGTACTTCGAAAATTACCGCCCCGCCTAGACCAAAGGTAAACGAGCTAAGTAGAAAATAGCCTTTTCTAGGCTGCACGTCATCGTCAAAATAGTCGCACATGTTGATGATGATGTCAGAGTTCCAGCTATGTCCCTTTGTGGTTAAATTTTTGGTATAAAACTGCGGTTTGTTAAAGCCCGTTTTCATCATTAAAAACCCGAAAAAAGGCCTAAAAATATTGACCGAAAATACGCGTTCAATAATGCTCGCATCTTGTTTGAATTGATTAAATAGCGTTGTGTGTAGTTGCGTAACTACATCTTGTTTCGCCGCTTTATCGGCGTCTGGTTCGGCCATTACTTCACCTGCGGCTATAAAGTTTGTTGCCTTTAGTGGGCGTTGGGCCATTCCTTTGGTTGTGCGGGATAAAACAAAGCTGGATGCGGCATCACTGAACAAGCCAAAACCGGTTAATCTTTCTTGATCGCTGGCCGAGATATCAACGCCCACGAGTAAAATATGGTTAACGTCTGGGTAGGTGTTTAGCATTAGCGTTGCGGTTTCTATGCCCGATATCAATGTTGCACAGGCTTGTAAAGACGCACCTACAGGCATTGCCTTTTCGCAGCCTAAAGAAGCGATGAAATGCCCAGTTTTACGTAATAGACGCTCTTCATCTTTCTCTACGAATGCGTTCCCACACAACATTACCATGTCGATTTCTTCGGCAGCCACGTCACCACTGGATAGGGTTTTCTTCGCGCTGTCGAAAGCGAGCTCGAATGGGGTTTGGGATGTTGCCCAGAATTGAGAGCAGCCAAAAATTGGAGCGACTCGATCAAAGTCAATATTGAGTTGATCGCCAGTAGCTTGATAGTTCTCAATATCCTTAAAATTAAGGCTGCGTTCCCCCAGGCTATAGGCCGGAGAAACCAAATCGATATCGAAGGGGAGCTTGGCGATATCCAGAAATCGTGTGCGGTGGGTGGTCATATTACTGTCTCGAATATTGGAACAATGGGCTTTTATTATTGTGTGTTTGCGAGGCGATAGGGTAAGAGCGGTGAGTGCTGGATAGCGGCCAAGCACAGCCTTTTAAAGCATCGCAGAGGGAAAAATTTAGGGGTGTGACTTCTAGAGAACGCATTGTAGTCTGTTTTGTGCTGTGCCGAACTAGCGTAATAGTTTTCGATGATTTTCGCGCTCGCTATAACGTTAGCATTATATGGTAGAATCGCCGGATTACACAGCCATTTAATAGGCGATTTAGGATCGAACAATGCCAATACCTCCTCCCGTTACCACCCCTCTTAGCGACATTTTACCGAGCGAACCACTCTTAATGATGGGGGCTGGCCCTGTACCCATCTCGAGCCGAGTAGCTGCTGCGAACAGCGTAGTGGTAAACCATCTTGGCGAGCCAATGTCGAAAATTATTTCTCAGGTTAAGGAGATGTCCAAGTACGTCTTTCAGACNCGCTCTTCCCATGTTTTTGGTGTGTCGGGCCCAGGCTCTGCAACAATGGAAATGGGCATTTGTAATGTTGTCGAGAAGGGGGACAGCGTTCTATGTTTATGTAACGGCTTCTTTAGCCAGCGTATGGCCGAAATGGCCCGACGTTGCGGTGGCGATGTTACTGTTCTAGAGGAGGATGGCGTGTTACCGGTGAGTGCTGAACGTGTAAAAGAGGCGCTCGCAAAAAAACACTACGATGTGTTAACCATCGTACATGGTGAAACGTCTTCTACGGTATGTAATATCGAGCTAGAAGCTATCTGCAAGCTTGCTCACGAGAGCAATACTATTACCGTGGTCGACGGTGTTTGTACACTGAGTACCATGCCGTTGCCAATGGATGAATGGCATATCGACGTGTTGATTACCGGTGGCCAAAAAGGTCTTTCGTCTATACCCGGTGTTTCTTTAATTGCGTTTTCTGTGCGCAGCTGGGAAAAAATTCTTGCCCGCAAAGCGAGCCCAGCACAATGGTGTTACGACGCGATACTGGCCAATAATTTTTGGCATAACGATGGCTACCATTATACGGCCCCTGTCTCAGGTATATTGGCGGTGCACGAAGCACTTAAACTGGTGTGTGAAGAAACGATAGAGTTACGCTATAAACGTCACCGGGTGTGCTCACTTTCATTGCAGAGCGGAATAGCGGCGATGGGTGTCGAATTGTATGTACCTTCTGCATTCCGTCTTAACGCGGTCGTTGGTATTCGTGTACCGGAGGGCATAGATAGTAAGATGTTACTCAATGAAATGTCGACCATGCACAAGGTTGAAATATCGGGCACTTTTGGGGCGCCAATAGTCCGTATTGGGCAAATGGGCGAACAGTGTCGAGGCCATAATTTATTTAGAACACTTCACGCGCTAGGGAACTCCTTTTCGGCTCAAGGCATGAAAGTGGATTTACCCATGGGTATGGCAGAGTTAGAGCGTAGCTTTTCTGAACTATCAAATCATACGGCGTTTTAACGATATTTTTTGAGTTGCTGAGGGGCCGTATTTCTATTAGGCGAAAGCCTGTATGAGCGCTGAGTTGGTGCTAACAGCAATCACAGACCCCACTCCTTTAGTCTATTTACCGGCATAGGTTAAAGGAGTGGTTAAAGTGTTGCTCTGGTACTTATAGTTATATCTGGTTGTTTTCTAAGTTACGTTCATCTAACGGTGACTGACTTACAAAAAAGACGAGCGAAGACCTGCGGCCACCGGTAACGGTATTAACGCCATGTGGAATTTCACATTTATTGATAAGAATATCGTGGTAGCCGGTTTTTATTTCCAGGTCTTTTCCTTCGTGTTCTACGAAAAACGATCCACCGTCATAGTCTTCACCAAACTGAATGACTACCGAGTATTTATACTTAAAATTACTGTAAGTATCGATATGACGGCCGATATGTGAGCCTTCAATTAATATATTGGACTGGCAACGGCGTATAAAATATTCGCCACCCATTAAATGCTCGAATAATTCCTTACACTTTCCACTTGTGAGTATCTTAACTACGTTTTGGCCTATGGGATCGTTACGGTAAACCGGCAGCTCGCCCTTTTTATCTTCCATAAAGCGACCAACATCCAAATAATTCAGTTCACCTACATCACCAATTTCAATACGCTCCTTCGGGAGAGCATTGCACGACGTCTCCATATACGAAAGGTCGGCTTGATCAAATAGATTTTCGGCAGCAAATGTGGCGTAGGGGCCGTTGGCTAAACTCGTTTCTGCAAAATTGCAGAGATTCTCCACGATACTCATTGAGTGGTCTCCTTAATAGGCTTGGATAGGGTTAGTTTTTTAATAAAACTGTCGCGCACACCGTTACAAAAGTGATCTCTCAGTAGCAGTAGGGTTGAATAGAATCCCCACACTTCGTACATAGGACCATAAAGACTTTCTTTTCCTTCCATCGAGGCGCGCGTATCACCAATTGCTCGATAAGGCGCGCGAGGGAGGCGATGATGAAAATCGTGATTAGGTAAATCTTGAGGGTATACGTAAAGTCTTACGGGTATGTCATACAGTATTATCTTGAGCAGCCAAGATAGGCTGCGCGAAAAAGACGTAAACTCAGGGGGGCGGCCTTGAAATCGTCCCCACGTTACTCGACCATAGTTTTGCTTATCGGTAAGCGCGGTATTCCGCTCGTATAACCAAAGGTGTTCGGTGAGCACTTGTAACCACATAGAGTGTTCAAATAGTACTAACCGAGGGAAAACGAACAAAATTAGAAACTCGGTGAGCACGTTAAAATACAGGGTTAACGATACAACACCTGTTATAAATAGAGTGCGATAAATTATTTCCCCTAGCTGCGGGCCGACGAAATTATTGCTGAATAGATCGCGAACCATGTCAGAGAGGTAGCGTGGATGAAAAGGTGTTAGCCACGTTCTCAACCAAAATTCCCATTCAGGCATTCCCAACCGAAAACGATGCCGTAAAATAAATTTTTGATCGGGGTCGTCTGGGCCACAAAGTACTTTAAGGTTATGATGAATGCGGACGTGAGATTCGCAGTAGGAGTGCCACGAAATATAAAGCAACGGCGTAGTGATAAATACGCAAGACGCAATTTTGGCTAGGCTAATATTTTCTACTATGGACCGGTGAGAGAGATAATGAAAAGTCGCCTGTAAACTGCGGAAACGATTAACGGTAATGAGCCAGCAAAGCGCTATGAGCGAAACCTGGGCGAAGCGATTTTCGATAACGTTTAGGGCGAAATAGCCGACTACAAAGCACGCTATAAGGAGAGACCACGTAAACAGAAGATGCAAAAATAAAAACGTAGGTCCTGGGCGCTTCAGTAATTTGAGCGCTTTCTTTTTAGGTTGGGGTAAACCTTTCCCTGTAACCCACGTCCAGAAAGCCTGAAAGGGCAGGTGCGCATAGGTCTCTCTAACGTTGAATTGAAAGCCGTGACGCCCGTAAAGCGTATCGAATTTATTAAGATCATCCATACTTAATATACTCGTTTTAAATACATAACGGGAAACTGTCCGTGAAGCCAATAGAACGGCATCATTTTATTGTGGTCAGCACCTATAACCATTGGGTTGTCATAGTGCTCCATAAAAAGTTTCCCCATAACGGCATACTCGGCGGCTTGATTGTATAAAATGTCTCGCAGCTCGCTATCGCCTTTACCCTTGTGCCATGCACGGTATAGCGCTAGTCGGGATTGAAAAATTGCTTCGAAATCCACCTGGCTTTGTACAATTCCCCCAAAATCACCGAGTTTAAGCATTGCAGCACTTTCTTCGACAAGTGCAAGCCAATGACTCGGCCCGCCAGCGAGTGATGTGATCGAAACAGACGACGTGCTACGGTCTATGGCGTTAACGATTTTGCCTTGGCTTATATCGACCTTCTCTACAAAACTGCTATAACTCTCGCCAACACTATCTATTGTTGTCTTATCAAGTGCTTCAAAATCTCCGGCGGCAATGACGGTTCTATGATTAATATCGAAGCGGCTAAAAACATCCGAAAAACTAGGTAATACCCGAACGATTCTACTGGCAACGAGGCCAATACCATCACCTAGGCTATTAAACGTATACTGATACTTATCGCCGATGGTGATATAGCTATAGTCAGGGCAAACGGGGGAAATGATGTCTAATGGTTTGCCTGTATTTGAAGCCTCGATGGCCTTAACGAAGCTCTCCATATGCGGAGTCGATATGGACGAAATCGAGAAATGCTGTATGAGATTCTCAAGCTCGGAGCAGAATTCATTAGGTAGCTCATTTAAGCAGGGGTACTTCACTTTTATCTTTGGCATTGTCGCAGACTGACCGCGTAAGCAAGCAATAATTAATTCAAGTAGTGTCGGTTTTTTATTGTGTATGTAAGGTTTTTCAATCAACGTAATTACCTGCCCGTCTTTAAGTTCCTCTCGCCATCGGAAATCTGCAAAGTTTTCTTGAATGTACTGATAGAAAGGTAGAAAACGTGGTCGAGTATCGATGCTGGCGTCGGCTATTTTTGATGCATAGTGATCGTATATTTGAAATATTTTTGAAACTTCACTCTCAATACCCAGTGTGCGTACGAGCGCCTCGGGAGGCGCATCTCCACCTGAAATGGGAGATAAAATATAAGAGCTGATCATACTGTTTGACAGCTTGTTTCGTACGTAGAGGTATTCAATCTCTTTGTTGATCATGGTGGTCACCGGTATGACAGCACCTGATTTGCTGGTGATAGTTCGATCGTCGAAATCTGCACGTGATTAGGTTGATCCATTGCCCAAATAATGGATTTGGCAACATCATCCGCAGTAAGAGGTGTAAGGTTTTCGTACACTTTATCGGCTAGCTCGGTGTCCCCTTTTTTGTGTACTAACGAAAACTCGCTAACCGTTTTCCCTGGCGCTATGTTAGTCACGCGCACGTTTTTTTCTGCAAGATCAACACTAAGGCAGCGGCCAAAGTGCTGAACAAACGCTTTAGAAGCGGCGTAAATATGGCCGTTTTTATAGTGGTAGAACGCGCCTATTGAGCTGACATTAACAACATGTGCCGATTTAGCTTTGTATAGGTCGGGTAAAAAAAGCCGCGTCATATTGACGACACCAAATATATTGGTCAGAAGCATGGCTTCTATATCTTTGCTATCGAGTTCGTCAAGAGAGCCGGATCCCTGTATTAAACCGGCATTATTGATGAGCGTGCTAACGGGTCTAAACGCGCTCGGAATATTATCTATAGCCGTTTGAATGGATTGTTCATCTCGAACATCGCAGGTAACGGCCAACAACTTATCGCTACCATACAAGTCTGTTAGTGCGTTTAGTCGGTCGGTTCGTCTACCGAGCGCTATAACTTTAATTCCCCGCGACATTAATAAATCTACGCAAGCTCGGCCAATTCCTGCAGTGGCCCCCGTGATCGCTACAACGCATTCATTGGTCAGCATATCTAGTTCCGGTGTCTTGGTGTTGGTTAGCCCAAAGCAGCAAATACCTTGCATAGCACACTATGTTTTACGGGAAAAACCTCGCATAACAATTGCCATATAGTATTTTAGGGAATGTGTTTCACTTGTGAATTAAAAGCGGCCGCATGATATTGCTTTGTAGGCTTTTTGAGCAAAC
>Ga0065722_101789_pt1 | contig 65375 bp, 28 predicted proteins | sample BansetMetagenome_FD_59109 | JGI IMG/M metagenome (GOLD analysis project Ga0065722, IMG submission 59109) | Bankia setacea gill microbial communities from Puget Sound, Washington, USA - Caecum Enriched | ecosystem: Host-associated > Mollusca > Digestive system > Ceca | place: United States... | reverse complement strand
CTAGTAGTAGTTACTAGTGTTGGCTGCAAATACCGATGCCGCGATTATGGGTTAGAAGTGTGTCAGTTGAATGACATTAATATTGCAGTTGCGTGGAAATGCGGAAAAAGTGAGAAAAGTGAGTATCGCCCACTAAACGCTGGCGAACGCCTAAACGGAATAGCAGCTTGGCTGACGAGGGCACATGGCTCCGCGTGAACAGATTAGCCGCGCTTCACTTTCGATACCTCTGGCTACCCAGCCAATATTTAAAATACGGGCAACACTGGTTAAATCGGCCTTTATTGCACGGGGGATTTTAGCGGAACCCCCATTTTTAACGCAGGTGAGCTTTAGGCTAGCAGCTATTTCTTGTGCAGCTTTACCTTGTGCTGCAATAGCGGGATTGAGGTCGATACCAGCACACAATACATGGGCGTGTCCTGCTAAATCCTTAACATAGATAGATTCGCACGCATAAATACGTGGTTCGTTATTCACATCCATAATGGATATCTGCGAAGCGGTACCGGTAACTGGGTGGTCAATCATTCGAAAGACCGACCAATGCTGACATGGATCGCCGATCACACGCATATTCCCCCACGGCAAAGGAATACCGTTACCGCGATACACCGCTTTTAACTTGCCCGGCGCGTAAGCATCGAAATAGTGCCAGTGGGGGTAGGGTGAGACCGCCGTCATTCGGCGCATGGCAACCGATTCCGAAACCTCTACGAGTGAACTTACACTGACTTCGTAACCTTGACGGTCGAGCATTTGGCGGAAGGCAACCTTAGGGCAAAGCAGCGCACCGGCAAAAAAACTGCATTCGAAATCTCGCCATGCATGCAAAATATCTTGGGCACCCACAATGGATGACTGGCTGCCAGGTATCGCTTCTTCTAATAAAGTGGTGCTTTGCCCATGTCCGGCGACCAGCACATTTCGGAAAGCTTCTTTATCGTGCAACACGCAGTGGCCAATTTGCACGGCCAAATCGTATTTAAAACGCTTAGGGCGAGCCTTAAGCGCCGTGTTTACATAAATGGTTTTGAGCGGTTCGTAGAAGGAGGTAACGATACAATCATCACCTATCGCGATGTCGTTTTGAACCTCCGAGGGTGTTTCGTCGAACCATCTTATACGCAGGCCTAGTGATTTCACTAGGCCAAGAATATCGCCTTTACTCAGTGGCAATCGCTTTTGACCTATGTCTTCAGCAGCTCGCTCTAAATCGGGGAAATGGTTTTGATGGTGTTCTTGATGGGCCCTTATCAGCAAATGCGCAAACTGTCGCCCTGTGGTACCGGTTTGTGACAGTAACTCTGGAATAGCAATTTGTAATATTTCGTTAGAAAACAAAAAGTTAGGTTCTAGAGCCATACCACTAATACCGCCCCTGCTGCCCTTAACTGGGGTAATATCCTGCTCCTCGGGGATATCATCTAAAAACCATTCAAGCTCTTTTTGAAAGACCGTTGCAATGACCTCTAGCATGTTTTCACTGGGCACTCGCTTACCTCTTTCTATCATGGAAAGGTAGGAAACCGAGGGCGCATATTCCGCCTCAACCTTTACGCAGCGCGCAGACAAATCCTCCATTGTGAGGTGGTTACGCTTACGCAAATTACGTATTTTAGTGCCAAGGAAATGAGCCTTACGCATAAGGCTCTTAGTGTCTTTCATTTTGTAAAATTTACACTGTGAAATTTCTATTGTGAAATTCTAGCGTTTGCTCACCTAAACTGTAGTTAAGCAAACCGCTAACGTAGAACATAGATGTTAGACGCATAAAAGCGAGTTAATAGACTGCTTTAAGTGTAGCTCGGCTATTAGTCCCGATGGCTTGAATGTGAGTTTAAATTGATTAAAACAGTGAAGAAACGGGTATTTACCATGAACATTCCGCAAGAAAATAGCAGTCTTATCAACGATAAATTTTTTACCTTTATCAGCGATGAAGTATTGCCGCTTACCAGCCTACATTCGGTTACATTTTGGGAAGATCTCAACCAGTTAGTTGAAGACCTTATGCCGGTGAATAGGGCGCTTCTTCATACTCGCAACCAGATGCAGGAAAAAATTGATGCATGGCATCAATCGAATCGAGATAGACCGTTCGATGCGAATGCGTATAAATTATTGCTACACACCATTGGTTACTGGGTTGACGAGGGTGAGGATTTTACCCTTTCAACCGATAACGTAGATGCCGAAATTGCCACAATCGCCGGCCCCCAGTTAGTGGTGCCACTTAAAAATGCACGGTTCGCATTGAACGCTGCAAATGCCCGCTGGGGAAGTTTATACGATGCGCTATACGGCACCGATGTTATCCCCCATAAAGATGGTTTGAAACCGTGCAAGCGCCATAACCCTGCGAGGGGCAACCATGTTATTGCGTATGCCAAAAACTGTCTTGACGAAATTTTTCCGTTGGCACATGGCTCACATAAGAATGTTACGAACTACATGGTGTACTACCAGCACCTATTGGCGTTTTTTCCCGATGGTACGGATAGCGGTTTAAAAAACCCGCATCAGTTTGTGGCCTTATGTGGTCACAAAGATAATCCCGAATCAATCTTACTTAAAAATAACGGCTTACATATCGAAATTGTCTTCGATAGAAACGGGGTGAATGGCAAACATGACCTCGCGAAAATAGAAGACATAATTGTCGAGGCCGCCATAACCACAATTATGGATTGCGAAGACTCTGTTGCCGCCGTAGACGCCGAAGACAAACTAGCCGTCTATCGAAATTGGTTGGGTTTAATGCAGGGTGATCTCACTGCAAATTTTGATAAGGGCGGCGTCACCTACACTCGTCGGCTAAACCGCGATAAATGTTTTACTTGTGCTAATGGAGACGATTATCGGTTACCGGGGCGAGCCTTATTGCTTAATCGTAATGTCGGTCATCTTATGGAAAGCGATTTAATGACAGACCGTAATGGAGGCTGTGTTGGTGAGGGGATTCTCGACGCCGTGGTAACCGCGTTAATTGGCTCTGTCGATTTAAACCGGGAACCCAAAGAGATAAAAAATAGCCGTGCGGGCAGTATCTATATTGTTAAGCCGAAAATGCATGGCCCAGAAGAGGTGGCCTTTACGTGCACGTTATTCGACCGTGTAGAAGCGATGCTGGGATTAGAAAAAAATACGTTAAAACTGGGCATAATGGACGAAGAACGCCGAACAACCCTTAATCTAAAAGCGTGTATTCGAGCAGCAAAAGCGCGAGTTTTTTTTATTAATACGGGCTTTCTGGATCGCACTGGCGACGAAATTCATACCAGTATGCACGCAGGCCCTTTCTTACCCAAAGCGCGTATTAAGGAGCAGCCTTGGATTAACGCTTATGAGCATCGAAATGTGGATATTGGTATTGCGTGCGGTTTTCCGGGGCGCGCCCAAATTGGTAAAGGTATGTGGCCAATGCCCGATGAAATGCACAAAATGATGACGCAAAAAATGGAGCATCCTCTAGCGGGTGCAAATACGGCATGGGTGCCGTCGCCTACTGCAGCGGTGCTACACGCATTGCACTATCACAGTATCAATGTGCGAGAGGTTCAAGCGCAACTCGCGAATCGAACGCGCGCGAGCATTGACGATATTGTGTCAATACCCCTTATGTCGGCGCATATGAGCGCGAGTGCCGAGGACATTGAGCGTGAATTAGAAAACAATATTCAAGGTATTTTGGGGTATGTCGTACGATGGGTTGAGCAGGGTGTTGGCTGTTCAAAAGTACCAGACATCAATCATGTGGGATTAATGGAGGATAGAGCAACGTTACGTATATCCAGCCAACATATTGCAAATTGGTTATTACACAACGTGTGTACGGCTCAGCAGGTCAACGACAGTTTGCTTCGAATGGCGGCTGTGGTAGACAGCCAAAATAAAGGTTCAATAGGCTACGAGCCTATGGCGCCAGNGACAGAATCGAGCCTTGCGTTCAACGCAGCGAGAGATTTGATTTTTAAAGGGGTGGATCAGCCTAATGGCTATACCGAACCACTGTTACATCACTACCGTTTACGCGCTAAGCAAAAGGCGAACGGCTGAAGGCGTCAACATTGTGTAACGTGAAAAATTCGCGCAAAGACCAAGACGATATTAATTGAGGTTATTATGAATAAGTACGCAACAGAATCGAATCATGCATCGGCAACCATTAATTCTCAGGGGCATCGTTGGGATTCTATCAACCCCGAATCTGTGGCGCGAATGCGCTTACAAAACCGGTTTGAAACCGGCTTGGATATTGCCCGCTATACGGCGGCTATTATGCGCGCCGATATGGCCGACTACGATGACAATGCAGAACACTATACCCAGTCGTTGGGGTGCTGGCATGGGTTTATCGGCCAACAAAAAATAATCTCCATTAAAAAACATTTTGGTACTACTCAAGGCCGGTATTTGTATTTGTCGGGGTGGATGGTGGCGGCTATGCGTTCAGAATTTGGGCCGCTACCCGATCAGTCTATGCATGAGAAAACGGCGGTTCCAGAATTAATTACCGAATTGTATACTTTTTTAAAACAAGCCGATGCCCGCGAACTAGGCCACATGTTCAAAGCGCTAGATGCTGCACGCGCACAAGGCGACGATATTAAAACGCAAACTATTCAAAATGCCATCGATAGTTTTGAAACCCACGTGGTACCCATTATTGCGGATATTGATGCAGGCTTTGGTAATGAAGAGGCAACCTATCTACTGGCGAAAAAAATGATAGAAGCCGGTGCATGTTGTATTCAAATTGAAAACCAGGTATCGGACGCTAAACAATGTGGCCATCAAGACGGTAAGGTAACCGTGCCCCATGAAGATTTTCTCGCAAAAATAAATGCGGTGCGGTACGCCTTTATGGAGTTGGGGGTTGATGATGGCATTATTGTCGCGCGCACAGACTCCCTCGGAGCAGGGTTAACGCAAAAAATTCCGGTATCGAAAAGTACAGGCGATTTAGCGGAACAGTACAACAATTTTATTGATGGTAAAGCCATCGATAGCATCGAAGATATCGAATCTGGCGACCTTGTTATTTCACAGCAGGGCCGAAAAATAAAGGTAAACAGGTTGTCGAATGGATTGGTACGCTTTAAGCCTAACACCGGAGAAGCGCGAGTTGTACTGGATTGTATTACGTCACTACAGCACGGCGCAGATCTATTATGGATCGAGACAGAAAAACCTCACATCGGGCAGATAGCCGGCATGGTGAAACGTATTCGTGAAGCGGTTCCTAATGCAAAGCTGGTTTACAATAATAGCCCCTCTTTTAACTGGACACTTAATTTCCGTCAGCAAGTGTTTGATGCATGGCAGCAAGAAGGGCGTGACGTAGGCGCGTATGTTCGTGATAACTTAATGCGAGGCGATTACGATAATACCGCGTTAGCGAGTGAAGCCGATGAAAGAATTCGAGCCTTCCAAAAAGAGGCCGCCACGCAAGCGGGTATTTTTCATCACCTAATTACGCTGCCAACGTATCATACGGCAGCGCAGTCTACCGATAGTTTGGCGCGAGACTATTTTGGTGAGCAAGGTATGTTGGCGTATGTGAAAAATGTGCAGCGCAAAGAAATACGCGAAGCATTGGCCTGCGTAAAGCACCAAGACATGTCGGGTTCAAATATAGGGGATGACCACAAAGAGTATTTTTCGGGTGGGCAGGCGCTGAAGGCATCGGGAGAGGGGAATACAATGAATCAATTTTCCTAAGGTTACAGGCCCTAAAAAAAAGCCGCTCACCCGTTAAGGTGAGCGGCTTTTTTTGTGACGCTTAAAATAAGCGTGCGAGACCGATTACCAGCTTAAGCAGTGTGTCTGCTTAACGGAGAAGGCATTCGCTCTTTTCAGTATGCCTTCACCACATTCGCCGCGCTCATAAATATGTTCTTCAGCGAGCATGGAGGTAACGTTGCCATTAGAATCAGCATTACCAATTACGATAAGCAATGTGCCTACCGTTGAATAATCGTAAATGCGTACTTGAAGGATGTCTTGAGTGAAATGGTACGATTCAATAAGACGACCGCTTTCGTCATCATAAACGTATTCCGCTTCTTCAAGATTAGCCAGACGATCGCCAGCCCAGCTGATGGACGTTTCTACGCCATTCGCGCCCCATGTGTATTCCTGCAGTTCGTCAATACTGCCATCAGAACCGAAGTCAACGGTATTGAAGTCGACTTTTCCGTTGCTAAAGAAAGTGCGGGAATGATCATGGAAATTCTCAGACGTAACGCCGCCGTCGCTATCAAAATTTTGAGCATGTTCCGACGCCCCCACAAGATTACCGTTAGACCATTCGTCTTCCCAAGCGAGTTGGGTCATCATTTCGCCCGTTCCTGCATCGCTCCATGCGTCGAAGGAGGTTAACGTAACGACATCGGTTTCGGTGGTATTGGCGGCATCGTAGGTAAAGTCAATGCGCATAGCTTCACGGCCAAGAGGGTATACGTCCGAGATACTGTCTATGATTTGAGCGTGCTGCTCGTTATTGGCGTTGTAGGTATAAGACTGGTGTGCATGCAAAATAAGATCGACGAGCTCTTCGTTTTCGATTACGCCATTGTATTCCCGTACCTCATGCAAACGGTAGGATACTGGCGTTGCCGTTGGGGCGGTAGTCGGTACTGCAGTAGGCACTGCAGTAGGGGTAGTTCCCGAACCAGTACTGCTGCTGCCACCGCCGCCGCAGGCGACGAGTAATGTTGAAAGAGCCAGAAGGGCTAGGGTGTTATGTAGCGTTTTTATCATTTCAGTTCCTTTTAGATAAGCAAAAGCTGCGTCAATATAAAGTGGTTGATTGTCGAATACAATTTAGAATTAACGTATAAAATGACAATCAAACTTAGGTGCCCCTCCTTTTTCAAACAAACCCATTCTTTGGTCGGTGAAAAACTACTGTCGATTTGGTTTTCAAACACTTTCCCTGTAAACGCCCAATTGTTCGATGAGCCGTTTCCCCGCAAGCGCCTAACGGTCTGGTGTTAGCGGCGTGCGGCCGCACCTTGCCTCGTACCTGATTAGCGCCTTTAAGCTGTACTCCTACATCGATTGCGGGTTTTCGTCAAGATGTAATTTGGCTCAGTGGTGAATACCACTTCATATCGACATACTGTCCGCGTCAATCCTACAAGAGCAATTTTCGTGAGTAGGGATGGCTAATAGGCGCTATCGGCAGTGAGCCGATGGTGAATGAATATTCCATACTCAGACAAATGCCAAACTGGATCGATATGAAACTCTACGAATTTCTACAGGATTGCCACCAAAAAAATATCCGTTTTAAATTGTCTGGTGATGCTATAAAAATTAGCGCACCGCCGAACACACTCAACGACGAAACGGTGGCCCTCGTACGTACGCTTAAGCCCGAAATTATCGATTGGCTAAAAGAAGCGAGTAAAGCGGTCGTCGACGAGCAGGCGAGTGATACTCAATCGTCATTAAATATCCCTGTGTCTAAACGCCTTACTGCGCTCCCTGCGTCGTATAACCAAGAGCAGATGTGGTTATCCGAAGCCGTGGATGATGTGGGGCAGGGCTATCATTTTTGTCGAGTACTACACCTTAGTGGGGTGTTGAATAACGGTGCGCTCGAGCGAGCCTTTGACACGATCGTGCAACGGCATGAAACACTGCGCACCAATTTTTACGATGATTCTGGCGTTGTGTGTCAGCGTGTACACGACGCTACGTTTGGCGAAATACCCGTATTGGATTTGAGCGAAAAAGATATTCATATTGCCGAGAGTGAAGCCGAAAGTGCCGCGATAGCCTTTGAAACGCTGCCCTTCGACCTTGCCGGTGATTTAATGATGCGCTGCACATTAATAAAATTGGCCGACGACTACCATCAGTTAGTGGTGGTGCTTCATCATATTGCCTCGGACGGTTGGTCGTTAGGCGTTTTGGTGAATGAACTTAGCGAAAGTTATACCGAGCTTACCGAAGGTACTGCTGCGGTGTTAGATACCTTACCTCGGCAGTATGTCGATTTTGCCGATTGGCAGCGTCAACAAGTAAGTACGGGAGCGTTTAATGATTCCATTCAATACTGGAAACAATCACTTGGCGGAGCCCCAGACGTTCACAGTTTACCAACGGATTTCCCACGCCCGAAGCGTCGTAAATTTCACGGCGAGACCCTAACGCAGCGCATCGATTTCGCTAGCCTCGGGGAGCTAAAGTCCATTGCGCAAACCTCTGGCAGTACCTTGTTTATGGTGTTGCACACGTTGTTTGGTGTAATTTTGTCGAAATACAGCCAATCGAATGATCTAGTGATTGGTACACCAGCCGCGAATCGCTCACACGAATCCTTGAGTGGCTTAATAGGCTATTTTGTGAATATGCTGCCGTTGCGTAACACCTACGACAGCGCGGCAACGTTTAAGCAAACGCTTGCCAGTGTCACAAAAAATAGTCAAGAAGCCTTTGAACACCAGCACGTACCCTTTGATCAAATTGTTCAAACGTGCGCGGCGCACCGTAGCGCCAGTTACAACCCACTGATACAAATAGCCTTTGCCTTTCAGAATAATGATATTCCAGAATTTGAATTGCCAGGGCTGCAGTGTTCAATTAGCGCATTAAAAAAGAACACCACGTTATTCGACCTTCAACTGGATATCTCGGAAGATGCCCACGGCTTGGCGTTAACGTGGGAATATTCTACTGAATTGTTCAAACCGAATTTTATACAAGCCTTAGCCAAACATTTTTTACAGCTAACGCGTGCGGCCATTGTGTCGCCGAACACGCCTATCAATGAACTCGACTACTTAAACGAAGAAGAAAAAAATAACCTGCTGTATACCTGGAATGAACAAAAGGCCGATTACCCACACGATAAGAGTTTGGGCAAACTATTTAATGAGCAGGTAGCAAAAACACCGCATAACGTCGCAACGGTATTCGATGATGCGACGCTCACCTATACGCAGCTTAATGAAAAATCGAATCAATTAGCTGAGTATTTACGTGTTCATCGTGGCGTAGAACGCGGCGCAATGGTAGGCGTGTGTATGGATCGTTCTAGCGATATGGTGATAGCCATTCTCGCTATTGTTAAAGCGGGTGCAGCTTATGTACCGCTTGATCGCGAGTATCCCGAAGCGCGTTTGCGCTACATGATGGAAGATGCAAAGCTCAATACCGTTATCACGCATCGCGCGATATTTGGGCAGTCACCCATTCCTGCGGCCGCAGCCTTGTGTTTAGACGACGATACCGTTAGTGCAGGCATGGAAAAATGTAGTACCCATGTAAAAGCAGAAGCCACCGCGCAAGATCACGCCTATATTATTTACACCTCAGGTTCCACAGGTAACCCCAAGGGCGTACAAGTCGATCATCGCGCAGTGGTAAGGCTCGTTAAAAACACAAATTATATTTCTCTGACCAGCGACAGCGTCGTTGCACAGGCATCTAACATGTCATTTGATGCTATGACATTCGAATTTTGGGGCGCGCTCTTGAACGGTGGCCAGCTGGTTTACGTAGCCAAAAACACTCTTATTAATCCAAAGCAATTGGGCAATGCCTTACGCGAAAAAAATATTGATACACTCTTTATTACTACGGCGCTGTTTAACGCGATTGCCAACGAAAGCCCAACGGCACTCGCCAATTTAAACGCATTATTGTTTGGCGGTGAAGATTGTTCCCCCACCGCCATTGAAACCATTGTACGTGAAGGAAAACCCGAACATCTTTTACATGTATATGGCCCCACTGAAAATACCACGTTTAGTTTATGGAAGGAGCTTACTGCCGAATATGTGGCGAGCACCCATAAAATTGCGCTGGGTAATGTTATCAGTAATACCGCAGGCTATGTCTTGGATGCACATCGCCGGCTATGCCCCGTGGGCGTAGTAGGCGAACTCTATCTAGCCGGCGCTGGTACTGCGCGTGGTTATTTAAATCGAGAAGCGTTATCGGCAGAGGTCTTTCTTAATAACCCGTTTCATAAAACGGGCTCACAGTGTTCTGGCCCCGTAATGTACAAAACGGGTGATCTTGTTCGACGCTTGCAAAACGGCGACCTCGAATTTATTGGCCGAGTGGATCATCAGGTAAAAATTCGTGGGTTCCGAATAGAGCTTGGAGAAATAGAACACGCCCTTACATCAATGCCGAGTATTCGCGAAGCCTTTGTTATGGCGCACACCACAGCACGCGGCGACAAACAATTACTGGCGTACATTGCACCGAACCGCGATGACGATACGCTAATAAAGCAAATTCTTGAGAAAACATCGGCGGCTCTGCAATGGTCCGGCGAGATAGAGGCGGTCTTAGCGAATATGTTGCCGGACTACATGGTGCCTTCTGCGTTTATTGTACTACCTCATTTGCCCATTACGCCCAACGGTAAAGTAGATCGAAAAGCGCTGCCGGAACCCACTGCACAGCTACTGGTTAGTGAGTATGTTGCGCCGGCTAATGAAACCGAACAGACACTATGTGAAGCCTGTGAAACCCTACTGAATGTTGAAAAGATTGGTCGGCACGATAACTTTTTTCAACTTGGCGGCCACTCATTGATGGTTATGCGTTTAGTCGCGACTATAAAAGAGCAAGGCTACATTCTCGACGCGCGGGACGTTTTTTCTGCTCGAACCTTTGCCGATCTTGCGCACTGCATGGCTGCCGTAGAAGCTCACGACGCAAGTGAAAACGTGGCGCTAAATTATGCTATACCGGAAGGTATTAATCGTCTAACCGCAGACGTATTGCCTCTTATTAATTTGAGTGAAACTGAAATGTCGCTATTGGAAGAGACCCACCCAGGCGGCATTGAAAACCTACACAGCGTATACCCGCTATCGCCACTACAGGATGGTATTTTGTTTCATCATATGATGAATCAAACCTGCGACCCCTATATTTTAACCGCACAATTTGTCATGCCCAGTGCCGAGTCTGCACACACTTTTATTGACGGGTTACAAAACGTCATCAATCGCCATGAAGCGCTGCGTACCAATATTCGCTGGCAGGGTTTGTCGCGTCCGTTTCAGACCGTTAGCCGTGCGGTCGCGTTACCCGTAACCTGGTTAACATTTGATAATGAATGTCCGTTAAACACCAATATGCGAGTAATTGGCGAGCAACACAGCAAGCACATGGATTTGGAACTGAAGCCCCTCATAGAAGTGGTGGTAGGGCAAAGCGAAGGCCAAAGGTCGTGCGGCCTACTATTAACATTCCATCATATTATTTTGGACCATGTGGGCCTCGACATTATTAAACGCGAAATAGCCGCGCATAGCGAAGGCCATAGCGCATCGCTCGAACCGGCTGCGCAGTATGGGCATTTCATTGCCGCGAGCCTACAAGACGATGCGACCTCACGCGCAACCACCTACTTCAGTGAAACACTGGGCGATGTAGATGAAGTGACCGCACCTTTCGGATTAACCGAAGTACAGGGTAACGGCGCGAATATTATTGAATCGAATACAACACTTAGTGCGTATCTTAGTGAGCGAACACGCGCAATCGCAAAAATTGAAAACGTTAGCCCCGGTATTCTTTTTCACGCCGCATGGGCGATGGTTGTTGGCGCGTGTAGTGGCCGAGACGATATTGTATTTGGCTCCGTATTATCGGGCCGCATGCAAGGCGTGAACAATATAGGCAATATGTTAGGTGTCTTTATCAATACACTGCCTTTTCGTATTAATCTCGAAAATGTCAATGCCGAAAGTTTTGTACAGGCAATACAGCATCGCCTGAGAGAACTCATGGCCGTCGAACAAGCGCCATTGGCTCTAGCGCAAAACTGTTCTGGTATTGAAACGGCCCAGCCGCTGTTCAGTGCAATCTTAAACTATCGTCATACCGAAAATACCGCGTCACTCGAAGATAAGTTGGGTTTCACTTTAGTCGAAACGGTCGAGCGCTCTAACTACCCGTTTAATTTGTGTGTTGACGATCTGGGCGATAATTTTCTTCTAACCGCGCAGGTAGACGCGGTGTTGTCTCCCGAACGTATTGTGGCATTGGTAGAAACCGCATTGGAGCAGTTGGTAACATTGTTAGAAACCAAGAGTGACCAAAAAATTAACGCGATTTCGGTATTGTCGGCGCAAGAACGCAGCACGTTGTTGCATGAGTGGAGCGAAGGGCCGAAGAAACAGACGATGCCTTTTGACCTTATTCACCAAACGTTTGAACACCACGCTACCTCAGTGCCAAGCTCCGTTGCGATAATCTTGGGTGAGCAGCAATTAAGTTACGGTGAATTGAACGAGCAGGCGAATAAGCTTGCACATTACCTACGTCGTGAAGCAACCATAACTCCCGATACGTTAATAGGTGTTTGCTTGGAGCGCTCCTTCAATATGGTAATCACCATGCTGGCAATTGTAAAAGCTGGTGGTGCTTACTTGCCTATCGATCCGAATTATCCTCGTGCACGTCTACAGTTTATTGTTGAAGATTCTGGCCTTAGTACTATTGTAACCACGCAATCGCTCGCCACGCTATTTGAGCAAGCAAGCATTATTGCGTTGGACGATACCACCGTGAGCGATGCGATTACGGCAGAGTGCGCCAATAATATTACCGCGTCTAGCGCGGCGTTAATGCCGCAACATCTGGCTTATGCCATTTACACTTCGGGTTCTACGGGAAAACCAAAGGCATCACTGTTAACGCACAGTGGCTTATGCAACCTAGCCGATACCCAACGTCAATCACTAACGGTAGAGGAAAATTATAGTCGCGTTCTACAGTTCGCCTCTGTTGCGTTTGATGCTGCAACCTGGGAATGGGTAATGGCGTTGGCAAATGGCGCAACGTTAGTGCTTATGACGAGTGAACAACAAAAAACACCCGAAGCATTGGACGAACTCGTACAACTCAACAACGTAACACATGCAACATTACCTCCCGTATTGTTGCCGCTGCTGAATAGAGAAAAATGGCGCAGTGTCAGTACCCTTGTAGTTGCGGGTGAAGCCTGTCCGGAAAAAGTGGCTGCGCAATGGTGTGAAGGGCGTACATTTATCAATGCTTATGGCCCGTCGGAAACCACAGTGTGCGCCACCATGGGCCACTACAGCGCGCACAGCACGGCGCTGCACATGGGTAAGCCTATTCAAAATATGTCGGCTTACGTACTGAATACCCATCAAGAGCTTGCGCCCATTGGGGTGCCGGGCGAACTCTATATTGGCGGGCAAGGTGTAGGTCGAGAATATTTAAATCGAGACGCATTAACGCGCGAAAAATTCATACCTAATCCTTTTTCAAATACTCGGTCTAGATCATCAGATACGCTCTATAGAACGGGTGATCTAGTACGTTGGTTAGAGGATGGCAATCTAGAATTTTTAGGCCGCATCGATCACCAGGTTAAAATTAGAGGCTTGCGCATTGAGCTGGGTGAAATCGAAAATACCTTGTTGGCGCAAGCTACGGTCGATAATGCCATTGTGGTCGCACAAGACAATGCGCGTGGCGATAAAAGCCTGGTCGCGTACGTTGCGAGCAATAATGAAGCGGTTGTAAAAGAACTGCATACTGCGCAAGGCCGTCAACCAGAAAATGCCGCCTGCAAAACCGAAGAGGCACAATTACGGCTAGCGCTACACGCGGCCTTACCCGATTATATGGTGCCAACAGGGTTGGTGTTATTACCAACTTTGCCGGTTACTGTTAACGGAAAAATTGACCGTAAAGCACTGCCGGCGTTTGAGCCTTCTGATGCGCAAGCTGAATTTGTAGCGCCGATTAGCGAGACACAAAAACGTGTTGCAGCGATATGGCAGGACGTCTTACAGCGCGATAACGTTGGCCTACACGATAACTTTTTTCAGCACGGCGGCCATTCATTGTTAGCGGCACGTGCGATTGGTCGAATGAATGCAGAATTTTCGTTAGCCTTACCGCTTACTGCATTATTTGATCAGAAAACGATTATCGCTATTAGTACATTAATCGATTCGCAAAGTGACAGATCGGTTGATAACGTAATAGGTGAATACTCGCGAGACAACGAATTGCTTGCGTCTTTCTCCCAGCAACGTCTCTGGGTACTCGATAAAATTGATGGCGGCAGTGCTCATTACAATATGCCGAGCGTATTGGCCTTAACGGGGTCATTAGATTACAAAGCCGTAGAACAGGCGTTTAATAGAATTGTTCAACGCCACGAAAGTGTACGTACCCAGTTTTATACGAATGAAAATGGCGATGTGTGTCAGCGTATAAGGCCGTTTGTGACCCAGCCCGTAGGTTTTCATGATGTATCGACAGCGGGCGATGAACAGGCCATAACGACGGCATGGCAAACGTTAGCCAAAACAGAGGCTGCATTGGCCTTCGATCTGGACCATGATTATTGTATTCGTGCGTCGATTATTAAACTAAATGACACCGAACATCGATTATTGGTAACGGCCCATCATATTGCTTTCGATGGGTGGTCATCCGCTATCTTGATGCGTGAGTTCACCGAATATTACACGGCGAGTACGCAGCAACGATCAGCACAGCTTATGCCTCTCAGTATTCAGTACGCCGATTACGCCCAATGGCAGAGAGAGAAACTTCAAGGTGATGCGCTGGAAACGGAGCTTGATCATTGGCAAGGCAATTTAGATCACTTGCCCGTTGTGCATAGTTTGCCACTCGATAAACCTCGCCCTGCGGTGCAAACTTACAATGGCTGCACCTACACATCAGTATTGTCAGAAGATAATGTGGGCGCGCTAAAGGCGCTGTGTCAGCGAACCGATGCAACGCTCTTTATGGGCTTGCATGCAGCGCTTAGCGTTTTACTTTCTCGCTACAGTAATGAAACCGATATTGTTATTGGTTGCCCTACGGCTAACCGTGAACAGCAGGGTATAGCCGAGTTGATTGGGTTTTTCGTCAACAATCTTGTACTGCGCAGTGAATTATCCGAATCGGATTGTTTTAATGACGTTTTGCAAAAAAGTAAGTGTTGCCTAAAGCAGGCGTATGATCACCAACAAGTACCGTTCGAAAAAATTGTCGAGCGGCTACAACCTCAACGCAGTTTAAGTCATAGTCCGTTATTTCAAATAATGTTGGTATTACAAAATAATGAAGAGGCCGATCTATCGTTACCCGGTTTGCAATTGCAGCATATTGCAGAAGGCAATACGGTATCAAAATACGATCTCACTTTACACGTGACTGAAAACGAAGGGCACCTCAATCTAGGGTGGGAATTTAATACCGATCTATTTTTACCTGCAACCATTGCGCGTATGGCAAATCATTTTGACCGTGTTCTCAGCGCTGCTTTGGCCGCGCCAACCGACAATATTTATGCGCTAGAGATGCTCGATAATGACGAATGTGTTAAGCAGTTGCACGATTGGAATAAGGTCACGCCAAACGCACTCGAGCACTCAGCCATACATCGCTACTTCGAGCGAAAGGTTGATGAACAGCCAAAGGCAATCGCTGTTGTATTTGAAGATGAAACCTTAACCTATGAGCAACTAAATGGTCGTGCCAATCAGTTAGCTCATTTTATGGTGCGCGAGCGTGGCATTGTGGCCGGTGAGTTAGTAGGCATTAGTGTAGACCGATCACTGAACATGATTGTTGGCATACTGGCGGTGTTAAAAGCGGGCGGTGCGTATGTGCCATTCGATCCCGACTACCCCGTCGATAGGCTCGCCTTCATGTTGCAAGATTCTGGTGTGAAGACAGTCATTACCTCACAAAGTGTCTTCACTAAAACACCCATAACCGCTTCACAAGCGCTGTGCCTGGATGACCCGGAAGGATTGTACCGTTTCGCCCGCCAGCCTCTAGCAAACCTTGCTTCACCGGACGTAGCAATAACGCTCGACAGCTTGGCGTATGTTATCTACACCTCCGGCTCTACCGGAAAGCCTAAAGGCGTTAAGGTTAACCACCGTAATTTAATGGCCTCTACACAGGCCCGATTTAATTATTACACCACACCGTTAACGGCGTTCTTATTATTAAGCCCGTGTAGTTTTGATAGCTCTATAGCGGGTATTTTTTGGTCGTTAATGAGTGGTGCGAAGCTGGTAGTGCCCGATAAGAGTCGCCTTTCCAAACTCGATACGTTACTGGCACTAGTAAATAAAGAGCGGGTTAACTATTTGTTATCAGTTCCTTCTCTTTACCAAGAAATGTTGGGGTTAATGAAGCTTAATGGGCAAGGCGCATCATCGCTAGAGGGCGTAATTCTGGCCGGTGAGGCTTTACCGCCGGCGCTGGCAATAGAGCACCATGCCTCTCTGGGTGATCGTTGCGCATTGTTTAATGAATATGGCCCAACCGAAGCGACGGTCTGGAGTACCGTGCATAAACTTAGCGGTACGCCTGAGGGCAGTGTACCCATTGGTAAATCGCCGAATTTAGCGAAGCTTTATGTTGTAAACAATGGCCAGTTGGTTCCAGAAGGAACACCGGGCGAACTGCTCATTGGTGGTCATGGCGTAAGCCAGGGTTATTTAAATCAACCCGCGTTGACGCACGAGAAATTCATTACTAATCCATTTTATGATGACAGCGATATAACCGCCTCTAAGCAGCTGTATCGCTCTGGTGATCTCGTAAGATGGTTACCCGACGGCAATTTGGATTTTCTAGGACGGGTAGACCAACAAGTCAAAATCCGAGGGTTTCGAATTGAACTGGGTGAAATTGAAAATACATTAAGCGCCTATGCAACGGTAAAAGAAGCATTGGTTATCGCGAAAGAAAACGCGAGTGGCGATCAATATTTAGCGGCCTATGTTGTGCCCGAGAGCAAGGTTACAACCGATCACGCGGCCTATAGTGATGCCTTGCAGGTGGACATGCGAAAAACCCTCCCTGACTATATGGTGCCTTCGGCGTATTTACTTCTTGATGTTTTCCCCCTAACACCAAATGGAAAAATTGACCGTAAAGCGTTGCCGGAAATTGATTTAGGGAATAGCCAACACGACTACCGTGCGCCGGAGACAACCCTCGAACGAGAGATATGCGCACTTTGGCAAGACGTATTGAGGTTGGAACGTGTCGGTATGAACGATGCTTTTTTCGAAATTGGTGGGCATTCATTATCTGCCACGCGTTTAATGGCCTTGATAAATAAGCAATACTCCCTCGCGCTACCTTTGAATACGTTGTTTAGCCATCAGCGCGTGTCTGCGCTTGTGGCGGAAATAAAGCGGGCTACACCGGTTAGCCCAATACCCGACATTGTACAGGCCGATCGATCTCAACCACTTGCACTATCGTACGCACAACAACGTTTATGGATGTTGGATCAGATTGATGGCGGTAGCGCACACTACAATATGCCAAACGTACTACGGTTAAGTGGTGAGCTTAATATTTCGGCGTTGAACGCGGCCTTTTGCACCATCGTGCAACGTCATGAAAGTTTACGAACCCGTTTTGAGACCGATACTCAAGGTCGTGCGTTACAGGTTATCGACGATATTCAAACCGTCGACATGCCTGTAGTGGATATTCGTCACCTGCCCTCCATGGAACGCGAAACGCATATCGCTACACTCTCAATGGAGGAAGCGGCCACCGTCTTTTCACTAGAACACGACCTAATGATACGGGTTAAATTAATTCAGGAAACCGACACCGATAGCCTATTGTTAATGACGTTGCATCACATTGCCGCAGACGGCTGGTCTATCTCGGTATTAATGAATGAATTTAATGCGCTCTACAATGCCTTTAACCAGAACGCAGAAAATCCATTAGCGCCACTAGCCATACAATATGCCGACTATGCGCATTGGCAGCGTGAATGGTTACAGGGCGATGTGCTTGCAGAAAAAATTGCGTACTGGAAAAACCAACTAGACCAACTGCCGGTTACTCATAGCTTGCCGCTCGATTACGAAAGGCCAGCCATGCAAAGTTACGCGGGAGAAACCTATACCACACTGTTACACAGTAGTGTACGTGATCAGTTAGCTGATTATTGCCAGCGGCAAGGCGCCACCTTGTTTATGGGTGTCCATACAGCTTTTTCCGCATTGTTGGCACGTTATAGCGATGAAAAAGATATTGTGGTGGGTAGCCCAGTGGCGAATCGTGAACAAACAGACGTGGCCGACCTCATAGGGTTTTTCGTCAACAATTTAGTGTTACGTAGCGACCTTACGGTTAACCCTTCGTTTTCCTCGTTGCTTAACGCCAATAAAGCGATGTTGATCGATGCGTATGAGCATCAGCAGGTATCGTTTGAGCAAATTGTTGAAGCATTGCAGCCCGAGAGAAGTTTAAGCCATAGCCCACTCTTCCAAATAATGTTGGTGTTTCAAAATAATGAGCAAGGCGAGCTGAATATTCCAGGCTTGTCGGTGAATCCTGTTCATCAAAATCTGCCTATCGCAAAATATGACCTAACGCTGCACATTAACGAAAGCAATGCAGGGCTTGAACTAAACTGGGAGTTTAATACCGATCTGTTCAAGCGCGATACGATAATGGCAATGTGCGAAAGTTTTAGTACATTACTCGTGAATATGTTGTCACACCCAGAGCAAGCACTATTTGAATTACCGGTGTTGAGTGAGCAGCAGCAACGCCAACCGCTACACCTTTGGAATAAAACCACCACAGATTTTCCGTCAGAGACTTGCTTCCACCGTTTGTTTGAACATTTTGCGGCCATGTCGCCCGAATCTGACGCATTAATATTAGACGGCGTTCATATGAATTACGCCGAACTGAATCAGCGTGCGAATCGGTTTGCTCGTCATCTTTTGACCAAAGGCGTAACGCTAGACAGTTTAGTGGGGCTTTGTGTTGATCGCTCCATGGAAATGGTTGTCGCCATGCTTGGCATTCAAAAAGCGGGCGCGGCTTATGTACCTATCGACCCGCAATACCCTCAGGCACGCATTGATTACATCGTAGAGGATGCGGTGCTTGAAACGGTTGTCACCCAAACCTCTACTGCCGGGCTATTACCGTTGGAACCCTCTCAGTTGGTAGTGTTGGACGATCCCGCGTTAGTTGCATCCTTATTGCTGAACGACAACAGTAATCTGTCGCATCAAGAGGTTGCTGTCGATAATAATCATGTGGCGTATGCGATCTACACCTCGGGCTCTACTGGCAACCCGAAGGCGTCGCTATTGGAGCATAAAGGCTTATGTAACTTGGTAATGGCGCAACGAGAATCACTTAACGTTGCACCTACTAGCCGAATTTTACAGTTTGCATCGGTAGCGTTTGACGCAGCAACGTGGGAGTTGGCTATGGCGCTAGGTAACGGTGCGGCACTGGTGCTTATGAACAGCGAAAGCGCCAAAGTGCCCGACGATATCTCGGCAGTCGTGGCGCAAACAGGCGTAACACACGCAACCTTGCCGCCGGTCTTGTTGCCTGCGCTTTCATTAGAGGCGTGGGAAAACGTGGCAACTATAGTGGTGGCTGGTGACGCGTGCTCCGATGCGTTGGCCAAAAAATGGAGTGTAGGTAGACGCTTTATCAACGCGTACGGCCCGTCAGAAACCACCGTATGTGCAACCTTAGGCGCATACAATTCCAGTGAAGACAACGTACTGCATATGGGCACGCCCTTACAAAATGTTCAAACCTATGTGCTAAATGAATCGTTACAGTTGGCGCCAATCGGCACGCCGGGAGAGCTGTATATTGGTGGGGTAGGTCTTGCGCGGCAGTATTTAAATCGTGTGGAAATGACACAGGAAAAATTTGTTCGCAATCCCTTTTTCGATAGCGACTCCGCTGCACACAGCGCCCGACTCTATCGTTCGGGTGACCGTGTTCGCTGGCTCACCGATGGCAATCTAGAATTTTTAGGCCGCATGGATAACCAGGTTAAAATTCGCGGCCTGCGTATTGAACTCGGTGAAATTGAAAGTGCTTTGGCAAATATTCAAGGTATAGACGACGCCGTAGTACTGGTGCGCACCGACGCTGAAAATGACAAAACATTAGTGGCCTACGTGGTATGCGCGCTAGAGCACACCATTAACGACGACGAAAATGCCGAGTACCAGAACCGTGAAATGGCGCGTCTTAGACGAGAGCTGGGTACGCGTTTGCCCGACTATATGGTGCCCTCGCACTTCGTCTTAATGCCCGAGTTCCCCGTTACCTCAAACGGAAAAGTCGATCGTAAGGCATTGCCCGAGCCAGATGTTAGCCGCGTTCAAGCCGTTTACGTTGCGCCAACCAACGACACAGAAAAATTTGTATGTGAACTATTCGAAGAGCTTTTATCGGTGGAGCGAGTGGGTATTACCGATAACTTCTTCCACCTCGGCGGCCATTCGCTAATGGCAACCAAGTTGATTACCCGCATTAATAATAATTTTGATATTAATCTAGCCTTACAGAAAATATTTAACAGCCATACCGTAGAACAGCTTGTTACCAATATTGAAGAGTGTCAGTTGATGTCCTCCATTCAACAGGATTCTCCTTCCCAGACCGCATCCGATGAAATGGAATTAACACTATGAGCGCAATATTAGAGTTACTTAAAACCTTAAAAGAAAAGAATATTCGACTCGATTTAGACAGCAATGAAAATCTAGTCGTTAAAGGTGATCGCAGTGCGTTGAATAACGAACTGGTTACCGCGATAAAATCGTCCAAGGCGGCTTTAGTTGAAGTACTGAAACAAAATTGGCCTCTCACCAAACACACGATAAAAGCCGTGCCGCGCGACCGAGAGGGGTATCCAACCTCGTTTTCTCAGCAACGCTTATGGTTTTTAGATCAAATGGAAGATGAAACTAAGCATTTTAATATGCCTCAAGCCCTTAAACTCAGTGGCACCTTAAATGTTGAAGCACTAAGCAACGCGTTAACCACTATCGTGGAACGCCACGAAAGTTTGCGCACTTGTTTTAGTGAAGATGACAACGGTGAGCCAATGCAGTGTATTCAGCCTGCCACGGCGGTTGATATAATCGAGCATAACCTCACTGCTTTAGAGGCTGGTGAGCGTGAATTAACGATTGCGAAAATGGTACTAGACGAAGCCGCGCGTCCGTTTCAATTGGATTCGGACCTCATGATCCGCGCAACGTTGTTAAAAATCTCGGCCAGTGAGCATATTCTGTTTGTGACCTTGCACCACATCGCGTCCGACGGCTGGTCAATGGCTGTATTGATCAATGAATTCTCAGCACTTTATCGTGCGTATTCGGCAGGCCAAGCCAATCCGTTACCGGCACTGGATGTACAATACGTCGATTATGCACTGTGGCAGCGAGAAGTTTTACAAGGTGAAGAGCTCGACAAGCAATTGTCTTATTGGGACGATCAACTTGCCGGCATACCCGAAGTGCACGCCTTGCCGTTAGATTTTACCCGGCCTACAGAGCAAACCTTTGAAGGCGAGATTGTACAACGACAGTTAAGTGCGTCGTTATCCGCTAAATTAAACCAATTCTGTACTGAGAAGGGCGCAACCTTATTTATGGGATTGCATGCGGCCTTTTCGGTACTGCTGTCACGTTATGGTAATGAACGCGATATCGTGATGGGCACTTCTATTGCGAATCGCGAGCAGCCCGAAATTGCCGGGTTAATTGGTTTTTTCGTGAACAACTTAGTGTTGCGCTCAGATCTTTCTGAAAACCCAAGCTTCGAAAAACTACTCGCGCAAAGCAAGCAAACGCTATTGCAAGCCTATGCGCACCAGCAGGTGCCGTTCGAACAGATTGTTGAGCGCTTACAGCCACAGCGTAATCTTAGCCATAGCCCGCTCTTCCAGGTTATGTTGGTACTGCAAAATAACGAGCAAGGTGTTTTGGAGCTTCCCAATCTCACCATGAGTACTGTCGAGCAAGAAAGTACTGTCTCGAAATATGATCTCACGCTAAACGCCACCGAAAATGACAACGGATTATTGTTGGGCTGGGAATATAATACGGGCCTCTTTAGTCGTGAACGTATTGAAACCATGGCGCTGCATTTTGAACAAGTGCTAGAGCGTATGCTTGAGTCACCTTTGGTCTCGGTCGGCAGCATCAGTGTTCTAACGGCTGATGAAGAGCGTATGCTCGTGTCACAACGCAATCAATCAACCGTTGCCTTTCCTCACAGCACCTGCGTTCAAGAACTTTTCGAAGCCATGGTTGAACAAAAGCCGGATTCACCCGCAGCCATGTTTGATGAGGAATCGTTGACCTATCGCGAATTAAACGAACGGGCAAATCGACTTGCCCATTACCTATTGCGTCAGCGCCAAATAAAACCGGAGTCCCTTGTAGGGATTTGTCTGGATCGCTCCTTGGATATGGTCGTAAGTGTGTTAGCGGTGCTGAAGGCCGGTGGTGCGTATGTGCCACTGGACCCCGACTACCCACAAGCACGATTGGAATATTTACTGGAAGACGCTAATCTCGAGACGGTCCTCACGCAAATGGATGTGCTACAGCGCACGTGCTTAACGGTTGAACAATCGTTGTGCTTAGATGACCCTTCCTTGCAGTTAGTTTTGGACCATCAAGCTATTACCAATATTCCGGTAACGGATTTATCGCTCGATGCCCAAAATGTGGCGTACGCGATTTACACCTCGGGATCAACCGGCAACCCAAAGGCTTCGTTATTGGTTCACCGAGGGTTGGCGAATTTGGCGCTNGGTCAAATTGACGGATTTTCGGTTAACGAAAATAGCCGAGTCTTACAATTTGCGAGCTTTGCCTTCGATGCTGCAACCTCCGAAATATTTATGGCGCTACTTAAAGGCGCCACCTTGGTTATTCCTCAGCGTGAGGTGGTTAAATCCGCCGATGCTTTGTCTGCCTTAGTTGAAGCAGTAGGCGTTACGCATGTCACGTTACCGCCCGTAATGTTGCCCTTACTCACCCAATCACAGTGGGGAAGCGTGGAAACGTTAATTGTCGCCGGCGACGCGTGCCCGCTCGCGCTTGCACAAGAATGGTCACAAGGCCGGCAGTTTATCAATGCGTATGGCCCCTCAGAAACCACCGTATGTGCCACGTTAGGCGAGTACCGCGAAGGTGATAATCTGTTGCATATTGGTCGTCCCCTGCAAAATGTTCAGGTGTATGTGTTAAATGAAGAGCGNCAACTGGTGCCAGAAGGAGCGTCGGGTGAACTGTATATTGGTGGTGTGGGTTTATCGAAAAGGGTATTTGAATCGAGAAAATCTTACGCGTGAAAAATTTGTCGAAAATCCCTTCTACGACGCGGATAATTCAGCTGCGAGTGAACGACTTTATCGCACGGGTGATTTAGTGCGTTGGACAAGTGGNGAAAACCTCGAGTTTCTAGGCCGTATTGATCAGCAAGTAAAAATTCGCGGGTTCCGTATTGAATTGGGTGAAATAGAAAACACGTTAATCTCCCATCAGCACGTCAGCGATGCAATTGTCACCGTGTGGAAAATGGCCGAAGACGATAAGCGTCTGGTTGCCTATCTTGTGCGTACTAACAGCGATGAAACGACGCTAGATCAAGAAACTCTAGTAGAACAGCTACGCCAATCACTCGCCGCGCGCCTACCCGATTACATGATGCCATCAGCCTTTGTATGCATTGATAAGATCCCATTAACACCTAATGGTAAGGTTAACCGGAAGGCATTACCTGAACCTGACATTTCCCAAGTGACGGTAACGTACATTCCGCCCACAACGGAAACCGAAGCGCGCTTATGTGAGTTGTGGCAATCCATTTTAAGTGTAGAGCGCATTGGTATCGCCGATAACTTCTTTCATAGGGGTGGGCATTCTCTTCTTATGCTTCGGCTGGTGAAAGCGCTAGAGCAGGAATTTAGTCTAACCGTTAGCCTTAAAGTCATGTTTCAGTTCCCGGACTTACAGAGCCTTGCCGCCTACCTGGAATTGGCTTCGTCGTCCGACGCCACTGATAGCGACGCATTGGGCGCTCAGGAGGAATTAGAGACATTTGCTATCTAAAGCAACTTTTGTGTATGCGCTAATTATCGCTCAATAATGCCCACCAAGCCTCCGTCTTTACGGGGGCTTTTTGTTGTGCGGTGAAACCCTTATTTTTACCCTTTAATAGTACGAGCCGTCATCTTTTCGGCCTGCCATCGCGCGCTGTGCGCCTCAGCTTTACGCTGCACGTCTATGCCGTGGTGAAACAGGGTAAGAGGCTGTTCAAGCCCATAGCGTTAGAATTTCCCACCAAAAAACGATCGCGCTAGCCACCATTCTGTCAGATCTTACAGCTATTAACGATGTACTAACTCGAGCGAGAATGTTGCAACGAATTTGATTAATAGCAATGGGTGTGTGTGCAGGTATGCCTGTATCCCATTGGCTATAGCAGACAACTTTACCTAGGAAGGCACCCTATGAATGCAACTGTAGCAGTACGTGAAGCTGAATTTGAATCGACAACCCTCAGTGTTGAAGATGATCTTTCCAAACTTGAAGAGATTGCGTTAGGCGATGTAGATGTCGTGCGCGATCAAATTATCGAAACACTTAAGCGAGATCACGTAGCGCTGGTACGCGGTGCTACGCAAGAACAAGCCGATGACATTTTGCTGCGGGTCACTGAGTTTTTTGGGCTAAGTGAAGCACTCGAGATTCAGGCTGGGTTTGCCTCTGTAAAAGGCCACAGAGAAAATTTGGGCAAGTATTTTATGAGTGTGAACAAACGAACGGATTACCAGTTTATTCCGCCCCACTCAGAAGGTACGCGTTTTACGAATATGCATATTGCCTCGTTGTATTGTTATGAAAACACCACCGACGGTGGCGAAAATATTTTAATGAACGTTAATTCCGAGAGTGATATCTGGGAAAGTATGAGCGAAATATCACTGAAAGTGGATATCGGCGATAAAAAGCTCACGCCCACCGAAGTATCAGCAGCGAAAATGATGTTTCAAATCACCTTGCCCGACGATTTAATTAGCGCTACGGATAAAGTTGTAAAATCAAAACCCTCACATGTACCGGGCATTAAAATGTTTGATGTGTTAACACCCTCCAAACCAACCCATTCGGTCATTCTAGATAAAGATGTGAATGTGTATTGGGACAATATGGCCAGTACCGATTACGACTCAGCAAAAGAATATTACGCCATGCTGACAACATCGGGATTGCTTCGCGAACCTGAAAAAAAGCGTAGGCTTCAACAGTACGATAATGCAGCAGGGCGCAGAGTTTGGTCGTCCGGCGCACAGTATTCCGATCTGTTTACGTCGAAACTCACGTTAAAATTACAGCCTGGCGATTTGATTATTCAGAATAACTTAACGTGGGTACATTCAACCTGTAATTGGACACCCGCAAGCGGCAACCGAAAAGTCGCGGCGGCATTCGCCTAGCGTAAAGGCGAGGCTAACGACCCTATTGTCAACAACATTATTAACCACGGACGTGTAACGGCTATGAAATTTTTCGATCTTCTCAGTGCTTTGGCTGAATCCAAAGTAAAGGTTTCTGCTCTAAATGGCGAACTCTCTATTAGCGCACCTAAAGGTGCCGTAACGCCAGAACTGTTAAAAGCGGTAAAACTGCATAAGAGCGAACTTTTAGAATACTTCGACCGATCCGATGATAAAGACGTGAGCATCGAACGAGTAGATCGCGATGCGCCCTTATCGGTGTCGTTTGCACAACAACGCTTGTGGTTAGTGGATCAAATGGGTGATAGCACAGCCTATAATTTAGCAGAAGCGCTTCGGCTAAAAGGATCATTGGATATTGATGCTGCACGGCAGGCGTTCTATGAAATTGTGAGCCGGCACGAAAGTTTACGCACCTGTTTTGTTCAGGGTGAAAGTGGCGAGCCGTTACAAAAAATTCAAACGATAGATAGTTTTGACATTACACTGGATGATTTATCCTCACTCGACACCGATCAACAGGACACCGTTGCGCGCGATGTAATTAAAGGTGAAGCCGGTGAACCGTTCGATCTAGCCGCCGATATTATGTTGCGGGTAAGATTGCTACGCTTAAAATCGGACGAACATATTCTGCTGTTAACCATTCATCATATCGCATCGGACGGTTGGTCCATGTCGATACTAATCAATGAGTTTAGTCAGTTATACCAAGCGTATTCTTCCGGCCAAAAAGTAGCGTTGCCAGATTTGCCCGTACAGTATGCTGACTATGCGGCATGGCAGCGTGGATGGTTACAGGATGAAGTACTTACCAAACAATTGGATTACTGGGAAGGTCAATTAGCTGATTTACCGGTTGCCCATAGCGTGCCAATGGACTATTCACGGCCCAATAACCAAACGTTTAATGGTGACACCGTTACCACCCAACTCGATAAAACTACCAGCGAATTATTAACTGACCTTTGCCAAACGCATGGCGCTACGCTGTTTATGGGGTTGCATAGTGCCTTTACGGCAATACTGTCGCGCTACAGCAATGAAAAAGATATTGTTGTCGGCACGCCAACGGCGAATCGTGAACAAGCCGAAATTGCGCCATTAATTGGCTTTTTTGTCAACACGCTAGTCTTGCGTGGCGACCTGTCAGACAACCCTACTTTTAAGGCCCTATTATTACGCAGTAAAAAAATGTTACTGGATGCTTACGAAAACCAGCAGGCGCCTTTCGAACAGATTGTTGAACGTTTAAAGCCAGAGCGTACCTTAAGCCATAGCCCATTGGCGCAAATACTTTTACAAATTCAGAATAATGAAAAAGGTGAGCTATCCATTCCAGGGTTAACGTTATCGGGAATAGAGCAAGGCTATACCACTGCAAAATACGATATTACCTTAGATGTGCAAGAAAATGACGATGGCATTGGATTACGCTGGGAGTTTAATACCGATTTATTCAAGCGCTCGACGATAGAGCGCATGGCAAAACATTTCATTGGTTTTATCCAACAAGCGACTAAACAACCCGAGGCCAATGTATTTGAAATAGCGTTTATGACCGATCAAGAACAAACGGCGATGATTGTGGATAACAATAATACCGTGGCGAGTTTCCCTGACGATGTGTGTATGCATCAGTTAATTGAGCAGCAGGTAGAACGTAATCCAAATGCTGTTGCCGTTACGTTTGAAAACACTCAAGTAAGCTACGCCGAACTCAATGAAAAGGCGAACCAGCTTGCACGTTACCTTCTCAATACGCGACAAGTGCAGCCAGAGGAATTTGTTGGCATCTGTATGGAGCGCTCTGTTGAGTTAGTGGTAAGTATTCTAGCCATACTCAAAGCTGGCTGTGCTTATGTACCGCTCGACCCAGAATACCCCGAAGCGCGGTTGCACTATATGTTAGGGGATGCGCAGTTACGCAGTGTACTTACCGATACCGATTTATCTACACGTATAGGCCTGAGTGATGAGCAGGCCGTATGTTTCGATAACGAGAGCGTTCAACGTGAACTTGTCGCGTTCTCGGCGGAGAATGTGCGTGAAAAGGAGCGGACTTCAAGCGCACGGCAATTGGCTTATATGATCTATACCTCCGGTTCTACCGGTAATCCCAAAGGGGTGATGATAGAACATCAAGCCCTGGTTAACAGAATTCATTGGATGGACCGAGAGTACGGGTGTAGCGCAAACGACAACATACTGCAAAAAACACCGTTTAGTTTTGATGTGTCGGTATGGGAATTTATGTGGCCGTTATACAGCGGTGCGAACATTGTATTAGCAAAACCGGGTGGGCATAAAGACCCTCTCTACCTTTGCGAATTAATTCAACAGGCGGGTGTTACCAAACTGCATTTTGTACCCTCTATGTTGGGCAGTATTCTTACGGTAGGCGGCCTCGAACAATGTGACTCGGTAAAACAGGTTTTTTGTAGTGGCGAAGCGCTTGCAATAGCGCACGTTGAACAGTTTCAACAGCAGTGCCCAACGGCACAATTGCATAATCTCTACGGCCCCACCGAAGCGGCCATTGATGTAAGTGCGTGGGACTGTGCTCAATACAGCCTTGAAGGTATCGATAATAACAGCGAAAAACTATCGTCTATTCCTATTGGAAAACCCATTCAAAACACCCAGTTACTGGTGTTAGATGACTATTTGAAGCCAGTACCACAGGGTGCGGCGGGTGAATTACATATTGGCGGCGTTGGGCTCGCGCGGGGCTATTGGAACCGCTCAGATCTTACCGACGAAAAATTCGTTAATAATCCTTATCGTCAAGAGCATACAACGCACAGCGCAAAACTCTATAAAACCGGTGATCTTGCTCGCTGGTTACCCAGTGGTAATTTGGAATATTTAGGGCGTTTAGATCACCAAGTGAAAATTCGAGGCTTTCGAATTGAACTGGGGGACATCGAAAATACATTGGCCGATCATGAGCACGTGAACAGTGTCGTTGTGGTTGCTTGCGCTACGGCATCGGGCGATAAACAACTGGTGGCATACGTAGCCTGTACACCGGAGTTTCGGGATGCCACCGAGACATCGGAAGCGCCTAGTCTCGCGGAGACATTACGTTTACACCTCCTACAGAAATTGCCGGAATACATGGTGCCTGCCAATATTATGGTGCTCGATGAGTTGCCCATAACACCGAATGGAAAAGTTAACCGCAGTGCGTTACCCGAACCAGATCTAGCGCGCGCTAGCGTTCCGTATGTGGCCCCGCGAAACGAAACAGAAACAGCGCTGTGTGAATTATGGCAATCGCTATTAAAGCACGATGAAATTGGAATTAATGACAGCTTTTTCGAACTAGGCGGTAACTCTCTAACCACCGTTCACCTTGTCCAACTGTTAAAGAAAAACGGCTTTAACGCCGCAATTAAAGATATTTATGAACACTCAACCATAGCAACCTTAGGTCCGTTTTGTGAACAGAATCGCCTAGAAGATGTTATTGCCGACGACTCTATGCTAGTGAAGGAGGGCGTAGTGTACCCACTTGCACCGAATCGGCATTGGTACCTAATGCGTACCGAAAGTTTGCTGGGCTGGGGTCAATCAATGGTTATGCAGTTTCATGACAACTTAGATTACAGCGATATTGTTCAGGCCACTACCGAGTATCTTGTACAAAAACATCGTGGGCTTCGCATTCAGTTCTTACAGGGGAATAACGCGTGGCAAGAACGTATTGCACCATTGAACGCGGTTGAATACTTTGAAGTAGACTACGTAGAAGACCAATTACCACCTGGCCTCCAAAACGAGGTGAGAGACGGATTACTGGAATACCAGGAAAAAATTACCTTTGATCGATTGTTCCAGGTCTCATATCGACGGGTAGATGGCGATAAAGCTGATCAAGTTGTGTTGTCGTTACACCATATGCTTTACGATGCATTTTCACTTGGCGTCATTATGTCAGATTTTGTCGAAGCGTTTATGCGCGTGCAACTGGGCTCGTTGCCCACGGAGTGTGTTGGATATGTAGGAGTGCCTGAATGGGTCGCCGACACCCAAAAATGGGTGAAAAGCGACGCGTCGTCGTCAAGCAAATCTTTCTGGACAGGTTTTGATTGTACACCCTATAAAATATTGCCTACCGATAAACCATTCAGTGAAACGTTAAACTGCATGTCGAGTACGCGTTATATTTCCGAGCGCTTGAGTAATGCCGAATCAGAAAAGCTTTTAAGTATTGTGGAGGACCATGAGGGATTATCGGTTTTTGATTTGCTTATTACTGCAGTGACTGAAGCGTTTGGACAATGGACGGGTAACCGTGCACTGAGTATTGAAATCCCCAACAGTAACCGCTTGTCGTTAACGGGTGAGCTTGATCTAGTGGGCGGCATTGGGTGGTTTATTGACTACTCACCGTTGTATATCGATATGGGTTCTGTGGGCTATGGCGTAGAAGCCGTTAACCATGTGGCCAACATGTGCAAACAATGCTTAACACGCGGCGAAGGATTTAATGCGCTAAAACACTTTGCTGATGATCAATTACTCGCCGATAAAATGGCAACGTTTCCTTACCCTGAAGTGCACTTAAACTATTTACCGCCTGAATTAAATGGTGGTGGAACGGTAGCCGGTGAAGCGGAGAATCCGGCCAACTTCTCTATTATTTCCCAGAAAAACTTTGATGGTGAAACGCGCGAGCGGGTGCATAAGTTTAGCGGCACAATGGAATTTGTGGATAACGGTTTTGTTATTCGTTGGGAGTATAGTAAAAATATCTACGACAAATCGACAATCGAAATGCTCACGGCTGCGTGTAAACAACAGTTGCTGCGTTTAGTGGATGAGCTTCAAGTGGGTCGTCTACAATTGTCCGCTTAGATAGTACCTGTTTCTGAAATTGCCATAACCAAAACGCTTGCCTTTCTGGTGTCATCCCTTGAGGGTAAGCGTTTTGGCAAGCTTTCTTTAGCTACGCGCTAAGTCGGTGTAATTCAAAGCCGTATCGCAATTAATCACACTATGTTTGCCCTCTCTTGTTGTAACGAATTATTGCGCGCTATTGTCAGGCTCCTTCTGGTCAGCCCCCTCAAAAATTTACGTCTTGTCTTACCCGCGCCCTTAAATTGTCCACTCAATACTCATCTATTAATGCCTACATCATACCGCCTACGTTATAAAACATTGATTAATGTGGGGTTATAGGTTGCTGGTCTTGCTGTCTGGGTGTGAAAGTAATCGTTGGTTTTATTGCATAATCGGAAATTCGGACGCTGAGAAAAGCATAAAAAGTAAGTAAAACAAACGGCTGCAATAAATGCATTGTGTTCTCGTTAATGTAAAGTTCTAGAGGGCGTTAATATATTCCTTGCACTGGCGCAAAAAAATCAAGATTTCTATCGAGCCCTTAACGCGTATTAGCCGCTATTGGGTAAGGCAAAAAGCAGTGATTACCAAGTTTTTCGCGACATAGGGGGCGAAACTGATCATTTAAGCGAAAATTACTTATTTAATTAGGGGTATATCGGTTATATTCCAGACCTCTTGTCGCATAATATGTTTTTGAATTAGGCGTCAGACATTTGTACTATAAGCGGGTATTGGGCTCGAACGCTTATATGCAATTTAAGTAATAAATTATTAAACGTTTATAGTCGGTATTGAGTAGTAGCGGAACTAACAAAAAGAGTCATTGGAAAGCAAGCGTAAACATTCAACAATATAGGTTGACTATTTACACAGACTCGACACTGCATATTAAAGAGATAAAGTGTGCAAGAAACTTCTGATGTTAACTACAGAAAAGTGTAAAAAAAAACGACACACGAAGGTGCGGATATGACGACAAATACATTTGGCAGTTTATATGCACAGCTCTCTAAGGTAGATACTGAAGAGCAGCTAAGAGAACTCTGCGAAAGTTTTTGTGAACTTAGCGGGTTTGAATATTTTTTAATTGGTGTTATTTGCAGTAGCGCGTCTTTAAGCGCACCGAGTATTAATACTATTACTAATTATCCGCCTGAATGGTTCGCGAGCTATTTTGACGAAGGCATGCAGAAAAGTGACCCGGTAGTACGGTATTGCTTAGAAAATACAACCCCTATTCGTTGGGATCAGTTGTTAGAGTTGGAGCAGTATATAGACCCTATGGGTGAGAAAATAATGGAGCGTGCCGGTGAGGTTGGCTTATGTACAGGCCTCTCGATTCCGCTCAAATCACCCAGTGGCGAGATCGCCATTTTTAGTATCGCGACTCGAAATAAAGATAATATAGGTAAGCGAACAGAAGATATTTTACCTTACGCGCAAGCCTTTAGTACGGCATTATTTGAAAATTATTCGCGCATTAACGTTAATTTTTCAGACCCAGATGAAGGCACATTAACTGCTCGTGAGACTCAATGTTTGTTTTGGGCCTGTGAGGGTAAGACAACCTGGGAAATCTCGAAGATTATTGACGTTAGTGAGCGAACCGTTATTTTTCATTTAACCGGCGCGACAAAAAAACTGGGTGCCGTCAATCGACAGCACGCAGTAGCTAAAGCCATCATTCGAGGTTTAATTAAGCCCACGCCCTAGCGTGGCAGGCCTTGATTTTCTGAGCACTATTCTGCTTGAGTTTCCGGCAATAGTGCTCGTTAACAGGTTCCAATCGTGTAGATTCAATACCGATTTCAACTGGTCTCGATCATCTTCATTTGCTTCCTGCGGCTTAGATACGGTTACGTGATGCACTACCTCGTCAACTAAACTGTTGTCGACTAAATGCGATAGCGTGGCCATATCGCAAATTGCGATAGCGTTATGCGTATTTTCTTTTCTGCAATGCCGAATGAGGGGTTCGAATGAATCGAGTTCGTCAATGGGATAGTACTCAATAAACTCCTCCATATTATTCTCCTCTGGTAATGTCGACACCAGCTCCTCTAACGATTTCGTGTAGAGTACCGCGCGAGACTCGCGTACTAGGTCACTGACATAAGATTGATATTCACCTTCTTTCCGTATATGGGCAATTGACAGCGAACAGCCGGTTATATCGGCCGCACTGACAGACGTTATCCAGGGGTATTCGGTTGTGTGCGCTTTTACTACGGTGACCGATGGATCGTTCTGCTGAAATGTCTTATTAACATAGGTAACGGTACCTTCCCATTGCTTCGACCAATCCTTCCAGCGATTGCTTTGTAATCGTTCCGGTACACGTGAATAAACGGTGAAAGAGGTTAATGTCGAGCCTTCGATTTTATTAACGAGCTCTTCAATATCAATCACGCCTTCTATGGGTTCTAGCGAGATAAAGAGCTGATCGATAACCGTTCTGTGTTTGTTGACTGAAAACGCCAATTTCTTAGGATGAAAGCCCGCAATAGTGCCGTCACAACATAGAACATTGTCGTTGGCATCGAGCAACGTCCATGCAATACCGCTTTGCCGTGAAAGGGTTTGAGCGCGAAAAAACGTCATTTCTGTCAATTTATCTAAAGTCATTCAATAATATCCTGATGCAAGCCCAAATAAAGGGGTACGGTGCAGTCTAATTTCGTTTTTCAAAGCTAATTAAATTAAGCGCATTGATAGGCGCGCTTGAGGCCACACTGATAAAGCCGTTGAAAAAGGGACTATTCACAATGTAGTATTTTTTTTTGTTTAGCTCCGTTAGTGAGTAACCTTCTTCATCATCTATTTCGATGGTGGAAAAGTTGGCGAATAGCCCGTCCCCCATTGCCTTGCTAGCCGACTCTTTTTGAGTCCATCGTTTAATAAAGTACTGGCTGCTAAAATTGGTGGCTTCGTATTCTGCTAGCTGTTGTTTGGTAAAGCAGGCTTGCGCTATATCTTGATAGTCATGGTCACCGTTAAATTCTATGTCTATGCCAATTTCGCCGCGTTTCGACAGCGTTACGGCGGCCCATTCCCCTGCATGTGTAATGCTAAAAAAAACATCCTCTGTATTAAGGCAAAACGGTTTTCCTAGCGTCTTTTTCCCAAAGGCCAGTTCGCCAGGCGGAAGCGTTAGCGCTTTTGATAGCACCATTCTCTTTAACCCGTGAGCCACAATCGAAAGGTTTTTGTCTTCCTGTTTAAAAAACTTGTCAGCCCGTCGAATTTCTTCCATAGATAGAACTTTACGAAAATACGTAACGTTTTCTTTCTTTGTATTCGCAATGAAAGTGGCGACATCTATTTTATCTATAAGTGTCGGGATATCGAGTTCGTCTGTTGACGGGTATCGCTTATCCGTCGTTTTCGCACATATGTCGGCGTAGTTCATGTCGAAATCTCATTCTTGCGTTAAGGCTTTTTGTTGCGGATAGAGTACGTGTAAACAGAGAGGTCTGTTAGATGATAGATGTTACAGGTGGAAAAAATGAGATTGAAAACTACATTTATGAGTGGCTATAACGCCAGGCAAACTCGGCCTAAATAGCTGTTTGTACATTCACTATAAATTTATAGGTAGCAATAAAGATGAACTAATCATGTGTTTTTGCTAAAAAAATATAATGCTTTGTAAATAGCAAATTTAGCGTTTGTTGTTTTTTCTTATTCTATTTTAGAGATAGAGTAGGGTTTTCGGCTGTTTTTTTGAAGTGTAAATATTTTGATGTGGCCACCTGTAATATATGACAGCGCACCTTTGTTGGGCTGTAAGCTGTTGATTTAAAAGGATATAAAAGTACTGCATTTTATTTGTCGAATATGACAGCTGCCAGAGCAAGCTGAAATTAATTAACTTTTCGCCATCGACAACATTCACGGCGAAAAAAATTATGAACCAGGTAATCATTGCTCAGGAAAATAAAAAATTCGAAAACAGTCTTATCAATGACGTATTTAAAGTTCGCCACGAAACGTTTATTGAACGTCTAGGCTGGGACATAACATCTGAAAATGGAATGGAAAGAGATTCATTTGATGATCTTGATGCGAATCATATTGCGATTATCGGTGAAGACGGTTTAGTCAGTGGATGTTGGAGAGCTCTACCCACAACTAATGATTATATGTTGAAAAATGTATTCCCCGAATTGCTGCAGGGTGAAGATGCTCCCGAAGCCGATGATGTGTGGGAGATAAGCCGGTTTGCTGTTCGCAAAGGTAAAAACGAAGATTCAAATGCGCACATTAATGACATTACGCTTGAGTTATTTAAGACATTTCATGCGTTTGCAAAAAAGAAAGGCATCAAAAAATACGTGACAGTCACCACTATGGCGTGCGAAAGAATTTTAAAACGAGGCGGTATGAGTGTGCGTCGAATGGGTGAAGGTAAGGTTATGCAGGTAGGCGTAGAGCGGACTGTAGCGTTATGGATAGACTTGGAAGAAAGCGCACCAGCAAACTAAAAAGTGTAGACAGTGTGTGAATCATAAAAATGCAACCTCTTATTTTATAGGAAGCCTGTCATATCTGACACTGGTGTTCTTGCTGCGCACTTTCTATGATGCCGGCCAGTGATTAGTGTTACGTTGCTGGCGCCGAAAGCCAGTTAATTGTGACGCAAATCTCATTGCCTTCGAAGAGGAGGTGGCGTTCGGGTGCATAGGATGTAGAGGTAAAGGCATGGGTTGGGTCAGTGATGTAAGTCTGTCAGCTGCAGAAGCAGAAACGCACAATATTCTTGAAGACGCTTATAACGTATCACCGCGTGTAGGGGTGGCGTGGCAGCTTTTTGGCCCGATGGGGCGGCTGTTAAAAAGTGGCGCTTTTATCGCGGGTTGTCCACAGCAAGCGTTGGCACGAGTGATACGCCGACATCGCTTTGACGCTAAGCTGTTGGTTTTAAGTGTCGAGCCGAATAATACAATTTTTAATATCGCTGAACTGACTTCGGCGATAGAGAGTTCAACCATCGATGATATTTCGTTGCTGTATCGTCTGCCAGCGGCCGTTCCCAATGTGGAATGGCGTGCATGGGAAGCGCATTGGCTCGGCACGGTACACGTGGTGGGGCAAAGCGATGTCGCAACGCGATTAAACCGTTGTATTAGCGTTGCCTGCTTGAAGGTTCGCCCTTGGATAACCTGTGTTAATGCCGCAGGGATCGATGGGCGGGTGGTTGCGTTAGATGACCTCTCAGACAATTCAGAGTTTAAATCTTACTTAAGCGATTTGGTGCTGCAAGGCGGTACTGTGGCGTATGCGCAAACACAGTTAAACTTCGTGTCCGAGCTGCCCGAGCGCAATGTCGCCGACCAGACGTTATCGTATACACCTATTCACTCGCGCCATGATCTAGAGCAGTGGGTTGAGGATAATCGCCAGCGGGGCATCGTGAATGCTGTCGTATTGGGTGATATGTCGCTCCTTGCCATGTTATTGGAAGCATCATGCGTTGACGAAATTGTTCACCATATCACCCACCGTGTTGGCGATGCCGATAGCAGTGTTTCACCTTGCATTGATTTGGATCGCTGGACGTTATCGCATAACCGTATGATGGGGGATGTAAGTCGAGTGATCTATCAAAATCCAGCGGTAAATGCGTTGCTCCAGTAAAGGCGCGTTTTAGCGCCTTACTGTTCGGCTCTTTCCTCCAATATTTTCGCGAGTAATACCTCGCAACCCCCATGGTTAGTAGGTTTTCCCTCTTTACTGTCATATCCAACAGGTTCCAACCTTCGATCAAAGCTTTAAGCTACTGGCAACTGATAACGAAGCCTTACGGCGTGCGCTCGCGTTTAACCGTGCGTCGATTGGGGTTTTCTCTTTCGTTACCTAATGGGTGTAAGTCGTGTACCACGGAGGACGTGCTTACGTCGCGTGTTAGACGGTGTGATTTGGTGTCACTTAAAAGGAAAATACTATGAAATTGTGGCCTAGAAAAATTTCAGCGGGTTGGGTTATCGCGCCAGTTGGCTTGATATTGTTTGCGGTATTAGTGAGCGCAAAGCCTAAGCCTCAGCCCAATGCTGAGCCGGTACTCACGTTACCGGAAGTGACAGTGGTCGAAGCCGAAATGGGGTACCACAAAGTGTCGGTAACGACACAAGGTGTCGTCTCGGCGGGGCGTCAAATAGATCTGGTTGCTGAATTGTCTGGCACCATTAATTTTGCGTCCGACCAATTTGTTGCGGGCGGGTTTATTGGGGTTGGAGAACCAGTGTTGGCGATCGACGATGCGGATTACCGCTATGCCATTACAAGTGCGCAAGCCAAGGTGGCAGAGGCGTCTAATCTGTGGGCGAAAGAAAAAGGGCTTGCGCGTAGAGCCAGGCAAGAATGGAAAGATCTCGGAAGCGACGATGCCAATAATTTATTTTTGCGGGTTCCTCAAGTGGACGCCGCAGAAGCGATGTACAAATCCAGCGTGGCATCGCTTGACCAGGCACGCCTTAATCTAAAAAGAACCAACATAGCCTCCCCGTTTTTTGGGCGCGTGAAAGAGACGTATGTTGATCTTGGGCAGTATGTTAACTCCGGTTCTGTATTGGCAAAAATATACGACACCAGCTTTGTAGAGGTTCGATTGCCGTTAACGGACCAGCAGGCCGCATTGTTAAATCTACCGCTTACCCGCCGTGAGGAGGCCATCGCTAAACCGAGTGTCACAATCTCTGCTGATATCGCGGGTATACCGACCTCATGGGAAGGAAAAATCGTACGGGTAGAAGCCAGCGTAGACGAAGCTTCCCGAGTCTATTTTGCGGTTGCCCGAGTGAACAACCTTGCGGTAGTTCAGAGCGATAGCTTACCGTTAATGGTTGGCTTGTTTGTAAACGCCGAAATAGAAGGGCGAACATTTTCCGATATGGTTGAGCTACCGCGTGAGGCCATTTTTCACCGTAATAAAATTTATGCGCTTGCCGACGATGACGAAATTTCGCTAAAAGAAATTGACCTGTTGGTGTCGGGTGACGCAAGTGTTTGGGTGCGCGGGCCTATAGTAACCGGCGAACGCGTGGTGATTGAAAAGCAAGGCATGCTCGATGTAGGCGATAAAGTTAAACCGTTATTGGGTACACCGTTACCTGCGATAACAGTGGTTGACGCGACCGCGACTACCGCTGACACGGCTGAAGGGGTGGGTATCTAGCGATGAGTAAAATAATAGACTGGTTTTTGGATAACCCTAAAGCGGCGACATTACTGTTGGTCATGTTATTGGTTGGCGGTTTTATTGGCTCTAAACAATTACATAAAGAAGTGTTTCCGGCCTCACTAGCCCCCTTTATTGAAATTACTATGGTGTATCCTGGTGCGGCACCTAGTGAAGTTGAAAAACAAGTTGTTACTCGTATTGAGCAAGTTGTAGCGGATGTACCGGGTATCGTCGAATTGAATTCAGAATCGCGATTGGGTTTTGGTAAGGTGATCATTCAATATTTGGACGGTTACGATTCAGGCAAATTAATCAATGATTTGAAATCCCGTGTCGACGCTATTATCACCTTTCCTACCGATGTGGAGAGAGCGAATATTGTGCAAGTCGAAAATCGGCCTGACCTTATGTTTCTTGCGCTGTCGGGTGATGTTGGAGAGGCGAAACTAAAACGTACCGCCGAAACCATACGAGATCGCTTAAGCTTAATTCCGGGTGTTGCGTTAGTGGCCTTAAAAGGCACGCGTGAAGAAGAAATTTCGATAGAAGTGTCCGAATATAACTTACGACGTTATGGGCTCTCGTTCGATGATGTGGCGAGTGCAATACGCAGTAACTCGTTGAATATTCCGGCGGGCATGGTGCGTACCAATAGCGGTAACATCCAAATACAAACGCGAAATCAAGCGTACTACCGTGAAGATTTTGAGAATATTGTGGTGGCGAGCCAAACTAATGGCTCGGTAGTGTATTTACGAGATGTCGCAAACTTAAAAGACGGTTTTGTTGAAAACGATGATCGTCTTATTTTTAATGGGCGGCCTGGTGCAATTTTTCAGATAGTGGCCAACGACTCGGATGATGTAACCCAAACCACGAAGGCGCTCGAAAAGGCGCTAGAGCAAGAAAATGCGCTGTTACCGACGACTATGTCCATTGATGTCACCTTTAAGATGGCAACGGTTTTTGAAGACCGAATGAGCTTATTGGTCGAAAACAGTATTAGCGGTTTGGCGTTAGTCTTTATGGTGCTTATGCTGTTTTTACGGGCGCAACTTTCTATTTGGGTGTGCGTTGGTATTATTGCATCGTTTTCCGGCGCTATATTTTTAATGCCACTATTTGATGTAGCCCTCAACATGTTATCGCTTTTTGCGTTCCTACTGGTGTTGGGCATAGTGGTGGACGATGCCATTATCGTGAGCGAGAGCATCTACTCGCAGAATCAAAAGGGTATTTATGGGAAGGAAGCCGCAGCGAGGGGTGTAAAATCCGTTTATATGCCGGTAATGATTGCCGTAATTAGCACCATTATCTTTTTCTTGCCGCTGTATTTCGTCGCTGATTTTGCTAAGCCCACGACTTACCCCATTGTAATGGTGATTGTGCTGTGCCTAATTTTCTCGCTTATTGAATCCCTCTTTATTTTACCGGTACACCTTTCAAAAATGGGACCAGAGAAAAAACCGACGAATCGGCTAATGGCATTGTTTGGTCGGTTGAGCCATGTTACGTCATCAAAACTTACCTATTTTTCTGAATCGTTCTATCAGCCGTGGGTACTTAAAACGGTACGAGCAAAAGGCACAACGATTACGACTTTTGTCATAATATTTATTATTTCGATTGGCTTCATTGCCGGTGGCTGGATTCGGTCGAGTTTTATGCCCGTTGTACCCAACGACTACGTGGATGCAAATGTTACTCTGCCAGAGGGTTCACCAGCGACTGCGGTTAACCGTGTTGCGCAGCGAATGTCCGAGTCGGCCGAGGCAATGAAAACGGATGACGTATTGCTAGAGGCGAACAATGGCCAGCCGTTTATCACAATAATTGAATCGCAAATTTCGGGTAGCAATGTTCGATTATTTCTGGGCCTCGAGCGGGCGGGTATTCGCGATATATCGCCAGAACTTGTGGCAAGCCGGTGGCGAGAGCTTGCGGGGGAAATCCCTGAGGCGGTGGAATACCGATTAGATTATTCCATTAACGGCGTTGCGCCCGATATTGCGCTTGATATGAGTATTGCCTCTAACGATTTTGCGGATCAGCGAGCGGCTGCTAACGCCGTTGCGCTAGCGCTGTCCCAATATCCTGGTGTTTATAATATTCGTGACGGATTACAGGGCGAGCGTTCGGAACTGGAAATACTGTTAAAGCCCCATGCAGAATCATTGGGTATCACCCTAGGTGATGTATCGAATCAAATTCGCCAAGGTTATTACGGTGAGGAAGTTCAGCGCATTCCACGCGGTAATGAAGACGTGAAAGTGATGTTGCGCTATCCCATTAGCGAGCGCTTGGGGTTGGATCGGTTTGACAATATTCGTATTCGTACCCAGGCCGGTGCCGAAATACCGCTGGCGGAAGTCGCCGAGCTGAAAATTGTACCGGGCTATACTGTGATAAAGCGAAAAGATAGAAAACGTAACATCGCGATTACGGCGAATGTAAAAGAAGGCCATAGCGGAGCCGATATTGTTTATCAGCTTAAGCAAGAGTACACCACCCAATGGATGAAGGAACATCAGGGTTTTAGTATTGATACCGGCCGTAATATGCAGCAGGAACAAAAGTTTGTTAACCGTTTGGCGATAAATTTTTTGCTAGCCATGATCGCGATCTATTGCTTAATGACTATTGCATTTAAATCCTATTCTCAGCCTCTACTGGTGCTAACGGCCATTCCCTTTGGTTTTATGGGCGCGGTTTTTGGTCATCTGATAACGGGCGTAGAGTTAAGCATGATGTCAATGCTGGGGTTTGTTGCCTGCGCGGGCGTTGTTGTTAATGACAATTTAGTGCTGCTGGATAGAATTAACCGTCTTGTTGAAGAAAAAACCGATATCGTTCAAGCGGTAGTCGAAGCTGCAACAAGCCGTTTTCGGCCAATTGTACTAACATCACTGACAACGTTTGCGGGCTTAATTCCTATAATGTTTGAACGCAGTATTCAGGCTAAATTTTTACAGCCTATGGTTGTATCGCTATCGTTTGGTGTGCTGGTCGCAACCACGGTTACGCTTTTTCTAGTGCCCTCGCTGTACTTGGTAATGGCCGGGGCGCGCAGGCGTTTGAGCGCACGTAAACATACTAATGCTGCGGCGGCAGTTGACGCGCCAGCAAGCGTGTAAGCCTCGTTTTTTTGGGCCTGCCATCGCACTATAAATAAACCGATAAGGTTTGCTTATAGTGCGGCGGCTACAGTTTCCAGGGTGGGCGTTAGGGTATCCAATAATACGCTTATGGTTTCGTCTCGTTGGGCATCGACAAAAAAGTGGCCGCCGTTTATCCAGTTAATATCGGTCGTACTCCTAAAGAGAGCTTGCCATGCCAATAAATCTTCCGTTCGAATTCGATCATCAAACCCAGCAAGAATTGACAACCGCATAGGCATTTGCCCTCGATAACCGGAAGGGCTGGTTTCAATAATTTTGAAATCGGCACGTAACGACGGCAATGCCAGTTCAGCGATCTCTGGGTTGGCAAGTGCTGCTTTGGGGGCGCCACTAATATTGCCCAGCTGCCGTATAAAGTCCTCATCACTTAAAGTATGGAAGATAGTCTCACGGGGTATTGTCGGTGCTGCACTTGCAGAGGCAATAAAATGAAGCGGAAGCGAACTTTGAAAGCGTCGTAGCATAATGAGCAATTCAAAAGCAACGCGCGCACCCATACTATGGCCGAAAAAAATGGTGTCTTTGTGGGGAAGTTTTTTATACGCATTAAATAAATCGAGTGTTAGCGACTGTAAATCGTTGTAACAGGGCTCACCATATCGAACACCTCTTCCTGGAAGCTGCACCACGGATAATTCGATGGTGCTGGGCAGAAGGGTAGCCCACGGTAAAAAAGTAGCCGAATTGCCGCCAGCGTATGAAAAGCACAACAGGCGAAAGCGTGCATTCGCTAAGGGTTTAGGTGTGTAAATAAGAGATGTTCTATTCATCTGGCGACCCAAATAAGGTGAAAGGTTGTATCGAAAAATGAGGGTAAACAACGATACAAGACGATTATTGCGCCACACCTTGCTCGAATGAGCGGAATATTAACCTGTTAGGCGAAAGGTTAGAAATTATTTGACGAAAATTACGCCGGCGATGAATAAAATTAAAGATTTTAAATACAGAAATAATGGGCTTAACGCATTTTACGGCACATTGCTACTGTCATTGTCGGTAATTGAAGATAGACGAATAATTTAGCTTAATAGAGGCTGAATCTATAAGTCTGGTTTTGGGTAGTGAGCATCGCTTGCGCCCTTAATTGATGAATACATTGTGGCGAGGCGTTAGCGTGCGCTACTTTTTTGGATGGGGTGATATTGAGTGAAGATCTGTATTGTTATTGCGATGGCATTGTTAAGCTCGATGTCAGTAACCGCTGAGAATTTGAAAGATATTTATTCTCTCGCGCTAGAGAATGACTACCGTTATAAAGTGGCGGAATCAAATTATCTTGCGCTTAGCGAAAGCCGCGCACTCGGTCGATCACGTTTGCTGCCAAGTCTCGTGGTAGAGGGGTCATTGGTGAACAGTGAAACTGAAAATGAGCGACTATCCTCTAATCCATTTGCGGCGCCTAGCGAGACGACCAGCGGCACGATTAGTCAGCGTTATAGTGTGGTGTTATCTCAGCCGATAATCGACTTTTCTGCAGTCTATGGCTATCAAAAAGGCAAAGGTACTGCTAAGCGTGCGGCCTTACAGTGGCAACAAGCAAAACACGCACTTATCGTGCGGGCGACCAGTGCCTACCTAAAAACGCTTAAAACGAATGCAGATTACACGGCAGCGCGCTCAGCAGAAGCGGCCTATAAAGCGCAATTGACATCAGTACAGCTTGCCTACGATACCGGGCTGGTGAGCTCTTCTGACTTGCTGCAAGTTAAATCAGCCTACGACAGTGCTACCGCTGAAAGAATCGTGGCGGAGAATAGTGTTCGGGTGCAGTTTTACGAGTTAATGCGTATTACCGGTAGTGATCATGATGCGTTGGCGGGATTTGCGGAAAACTTTACGGTCGAAAAACCCAAGCCTGCGGTACTAAATGACTGGGTGGATATGGCAAAAGCACAAAATTTAGAGTTACATATAGCCAAAATATTCGAGCGTGAATATAAAAATAATTACAAAGAAAAAGCCTCGGCACACTTGCCAACGTTAACGGGGCGCTTAGGTTATAGCTACAATGATGACGCGAATAGTTTTAGCAACGATTCCCCCTATGACATGACGACAAGCGATATTTCAGCCTCGGTGACGCTTACCATCCCCGTTTTTTCCGGTGGTGGTACCTCGGCGTCAACACGGCAGGCGCGTTATCAATACTATGAGCAGCGCGATAATCGCAATCTAGTTGAGCGGGATGTTATTCAAGAAACACGTGCGAACTATCTCAATACGCTAGCGGGCGTCGCAAATGTAAATGCACGAAAGGTTGCGCTAGAGTCCAGTTTGAGTGCGCTTAATTCGGCGCAAGCCGGTTACAAAGAAGGCGTACTATCGGTTGTAGATCTATTGGAAGTGCAGCGTACGCACTATACGGCGTGGCGTTTGTATACCACCGCCATTCACGATTACCTTATTGCTGGGCTGCAGCTTAAAAATGTTGCGGGAACCTTGTCGGGCGACGATATAGAGTATATTGATCGCTATTTAAGTGATGACAATGCTGTGACAAAACCGTCTTAATTTTTTTCTAACCCCTGTTTATCGTTTTACTCTCCTCAAGACGCTTTTGGCCACTGAAACTCTTTCAGTGGCCATTTTTTTGATTAGTAAGTGTTGCATCTAACGCATTACAATCCGTCAATTTCGCCTCTTAACTCATCTGCTATAACACCCTACCTGTAACAACTGACAACTCACATTAATCACGAAAAAGAATTATTGTAACGGCATAAATTTGAACTCAGGAGAGTTTTGTAATGTTTAGCAATAGTTCCAAATTCTGCGTCGTGACACTGATGCTGTTGGCCATGATAAGTTGCGGCGGAAAAGTCGAAAGCGAATTGACGGCAGCTGAAAATCAAATTCAAGTACAAAAAATACAGAACCTTCAAGTGGTTGGCTTGTGGCGTTCGCCGGAGTCGGCTACAGGTTTTGAATTCTTTTCGTCGGTTATTAATGGCCCCGAAGCAAGCGGCCTAAAAACGGGCCGGGTACTCGATGGCAATAGTGTTAAACATCAATTCTGGTGGACGGCATCGGCGGACGGGAAAATTCAATTGAATCTCGTTAGCCCGAACTGTAATGCGCGGCCTTTGAGTTACTGTGAAGCGAGTGAGCAGGTAACGATTACCGCACGAGGCGATAATGCTAAAAGCTCCATATGGACAATTGAGTACGATCAAGATTATGACAATATCAGTGATCGTACCGACGTATACCCGTACACAAAAGAACTGATTGGCATCGAAGATTTTAGCCATAACGAATTGTATTTGCAGGAGTCGGAGTATTTCGCTTTTGCAACTCGATTGGACGTGTCTGGAACGCAGGTGAGTGTTCACCTGATTCACCTGGATGAAACGCTTGTTGCACACGGTGAATTGATGGCTGCGGGAGCCGATCTGGTGCAGCTGGCAACGACCGAAGATGCGAGTGTCATCGAGTCTCAGTCGTTTTATGTGGAAGGCGTGGGTTACCGCGATCTAGAGGTACAAAAAACGTATCAAAACGTCGTGCTCCGAAAGTCCAGCGGTAATGGATTCAGCGTGGCCTACGATATTGAAACGGAAGTACTTATACCGGCGGAATTGGACGGTTTACGCATCGATACTGGCAGTACTCAAGAGCGTGTGAGCTTTACACGCGTTGGCAATACCGTTGGCGATTTTTTAACGGAGAGTCGAGTGTCTAACGGCATGATAGCGGCGGGCAAACAGTTTGTTACCTTTATCCCTTATCTGTTTAACGACGAAATTGTTTTACTGGGTGCGGGAAATAGACTTAGTTTTAATACGGATGAAGCCGGTTCTTTGTCGCGTGATGATATTAACGCAGGGGAAAATGCTCGGGCCGTTAATTTTACGTGGCAAGAAAACGACGGTGGTGAACTGTTGTTGACGTTAGACGGTGGTGACACAGTTGGCATTCGATTTGTAAAACCCATAACGGGCGGCTATCAAGTTCTCTACAGTATCGATAGCGAAGAGCATGGTGAAGCCTACGTTATTCATGATTTATTCGAATCAAAATTGCGGATGGATATGTCCGACCAAATACCCGGAAAATTTTCGATTTTCATCGTCGACCCCGAATGGTTTCGGAGAAACGGAATTGTCCTTTAATGAAGACGGTAGCGTGACGTTTACTGATCTTGCAGATCTTTCTGGCTACTGGTTTTTTGATGAATTCAATAATGTTGTAAGTTTTGAATGTGTAGATTTGTTAGGACAGCAAATAGACATATACCAAGAGTGTTTTGACTACTTTCAGTCCATTGAAGAAAACCCCATGGTGGACTTTGCACATATTCGTCGTATTGGTTTTATGTATGAAGGTGATGGCATGTTGCGGGCGCAGTATGACGCAAACTTCTGGGGAGGAATGTTTGGAAAGCCGGATGGTGGGTATCAAGGTGTGTCTATGACGTATCGCGTTAGGCGAGTCGGCGCATCTGACAAATAAATGAGATACAAATGTTGCTTATTGGTTTTATCGAGCGACGACTAAAATAACTAAGCAACGATGATAGCGGAGAAGCGTCATGAGTAGATATCTAGGATCGAATTCAAGAATTGATCATATCGCAATTGCTGTAAATAACATTGATGAAGCGTTGTTCTTATACGAAGACGTATTTGGCTTTGAATTGCTAGCGAGAAGAGATATACAAGGCCAGTTTACGGGAATGCGATCGGCGGAGTTAGATGCCGGTGGTTTTAAAATAGTGCTGGTTCAAGGCACAGACCCTGAGTCGCAGGTTTCACGGTATGTGGAAAAGTACGGTACTGGCGTACAGCATGTAGCGGTTGAGGTTAGTGATGTCGATTTTGTCGAAAAGACGCTGGCGTCATCCGGTATTAAATTTGCCACAAATGTGATTCGCGGCAAAGAGCTCACACAAATATTTACGCAGCGTGATACTAACTCGGGAATGATGTTTGAGTTCATCTCTCGGTCAGCGTCAGGTGCGAAGTTTGAAGAGAATAATATTTTAAGTTTATTCAAGCAGCTTGAAGCTGCTGAAGCGTACTAGTGGGAAGGGCACGATTATGGAAAGTAATACAATTTTACATTACATCGAAAGAAACGCGTTTGAAAACCCACTGGGTATTGCGTTTACATTTTTGAATGAAACCGGCGAGAAAGCGAATGAGCTAACCAATGAAGCGCTTTGGCAGGAAGTGCGCGCCGTTGCGACTTACTTAGCGTCGTTTGCTGAAAAAGGCAGCCGGATTTTACTGTTCTATCCCCCAGGGTTGGAATACATCACGTCATTCTATGGCTGCTTGTTAGCCGAAATGATAGCGGTGCCTTTGTATCCACCGAGAAAAAGTACGAAGTCAGATAGGTTGGTGAAAGTGTGTGAAAGCTGTCACTCAACATTGGCGCTAGTGGCCGAAGCAGAATCTGAGAATCTAAAGCGTATTTGGGCACAACAAAATACCGATAACCTGCCGCTGGAATTTCATGTACTAACGAACAATAGCGCATTGGAACTAAAGGCTTTTGACCTTGCACGTTTTAACCCAGCAGATGTGGCGTTTTTACAGTATACCTCCGGTTCTACCGGTGTGCCTAAAGGCGTGATGATCACCCATGGCAATATCCTCGGGAATACTGAATCGCTAACCTTAACGAACAATGCCAATGGCGATGATATCTTCGTGAATTGGTTGCCGCTGTTTCATGATATGGGCCTTGTCTGTACTTTACTGTGGCCTGTATACCTAGGTGTGCAGTCGGTCATGATGGCCCCAGCAACATTTGTGCGTAACCCTTTAATTTGGCTGCAATCAATTAATCGTTACAGGGGAAGTGTTTGCGGCGCACCTAATTTTGCTTATGACCTATGTGTAAACCGCATAGACGAATCGGAATTACAAGACATCGATCTTTCCTGTTGGAAAGTGGCATTTAATTCGGCTGAACCGGTTCGAGCGGAAACCTTAAAGAATTTCTCTCGTAAATTTGGCGAGTGTGGCTATAGCCACGCTGCATTCTATCCTGGCTATGGCATGGCAGAGGCCACCGTCTTTATTTCAGGTGGTACGCGTGAAGATGGCCCTACTTTGCTGTCAGTCGACAAGCGTGAATTAGCGGAAAACAAACTGGTTATTGATGACAGTGCGAATGATTCGTCCGTTGATGTTGTCAGTTGTGGTCGAGCACTTTCGCCCCATTCGTTGAAAATCGTAGAACCTAATACCAAAGAAGAACTACCGGAAGGCTGCGTAGGTGAAATTTGGTTTTCAGGGCCGAGCTTGTCACCAGGTTACTGGGATTTAGCCACAATTTCGAAAGAAGTGTTCGGTCAATCAATTGTAAATGCAGGTACTGAAGACGCAACCTACTTTAGAACGGGCGATCTTGGCTCGGTAGTAAAAGGTGAACTATTTGTTACTGGCCGCATGAAGGATGTGATTATTGTTCACGGCAAGAACTATTACCCTCAAGATATCGAACACTCCAGCGTGACAAGCCATGAAGCCTTAAGACCCGGTTATTGCGCGGCGTTTTCCGTAGACTCTAACGGTATCGAAAAACTGGTGGTGGCAGCAGAAGTTGATCGTAAGTTTGTACGAAAAATTGATTTCGATGAAGTCTGTAGCGCCGTTCGACAAGCGGTATTTGATGATCATTCCTTAAGTGTTGAAGAAGTGATATTGCTAAAACCTAACCGTATACCGGTAACTTCTAGCGGAAAAATACAGCGTGCCGCCACTAAGGCGTTATATGTGAAAGGTGAGCTGGAAATAATGTCTACAGGTACTCCTGCCGTAGTGGTAGAGGAGGTGCTAACGGAGGTTGAGTCTGCGATTAGCGCAATATGGAAAGGCGTTCTAAATCTGGATTGCCTCGGCTTGCATGACAACTTTTTCGATCGAGGTGGCAATTCGTTGTCAGCAATCGAGATTGCTTCGAAGATTAAGAAAGCTTACTCCGAGGTGTGCTTTAGCCACGAAGAATTATTGGAAATGCCGACGGTTGCAAAAATGGCAGAGTATATCCAATTGAAAAGCGATTATGTTGTGCGTTCAAATCAGCGCGCAGAAGCGACATCTGGAAAGGTGATAATGATATGAAGGCGAATAGATTATTACGCGCGTTGTTTAAAGCAGGCGCAGATGTTGCGTTGGAGGATGGGCGTATCGCGCTTAAAAATTGCGATAACGTATCAGACGAAATACTTGAGCAGGTACGTGAAACAAAGAGCGAACTTATTGAATTGCTTAAAAGATTGGACCGCGCTGACCGTGCGGTACCTATGATAGGTGATGATGTAAAAAGTGGCGAATACGAAAGCCCTGTTGTGATGGCCCAAGAAAGCATGTTGTTTATGGAAGAGCTCTCCGAGGGCGAGACCTACTACAACATCCCGACAGCCTACACCATAACCGGTGAACTGAGCCTTAGGTCGTTATCCGCGTCGATCGATGCGCTGGTACAGAAACATGATGTTCTTCGTTCTACCTACGAATTTAAAGCTGGGAAATATGTCCGAAAAATAGGTGTCGCTCCGACCGCTACTTTACAGCTGCGTGACCTTACGGTTGACGTACAATTTGAATCTGAAACGTTAAAGATGCGTTTGCAGGACGAGGCAAATTACTGTTTCGACTTGTCGGTAGAAATTCCGATTCGGGTAGTACTATTTAAAATTGCCGATGAACACTATATTTTGAGCCTCAATATTCATCACATTGCAGCCGATGGTTGGAGTGCAAAACAGATTGTTAAAGATATTAGCGATGGGTACGCGCAAGCACAAACAATCAGTGACACCGATGCGATGTCTTCGGCGACGTCTGACTATTGTTATGCTGATTTTGCACACTGGAACGAAGATTGGCGCGATAGTAAAGCGTTTGTAGAAGCCGAGCACTATTGGTTAGAAAGCTTAGCCGACGCGCCCGATATTCACAGTGTCGCAACGGATTACCCTCGGCCTGCCGTATTGCCGGTCACGGGTGATACCTATCGCCACACGTTATCACTAGAGATTATTGATAAACTGAAATCTGAAGCGAAAGCGCACAATACTACAACCTTTACACTATTGCAGGCCGCTTTCGCGGGGTTTATAGCGCGGTATAGTGGCGAAAGTGATATTGTTTTTGGTACTGCAATGTCGAACCGAAACCCGGTTGAATTCGTCGAGACGGTTGGTTTGTTTGCGAATACTTTAGCGTTGCGTTACAACGCAGAGCAAACACAGTCGTTTTCAGAATTAGTGGCCCAGGCAAAGGATGTTAGCCAGAACGCCCAGCGATTTCAGCAATACCCATTTGATGCATTGGTCAATGCGGTTTGCCCTGTACGAAGTCTCTCGTGCAACCCTATTGTTCAAATAATGTTGGTGATGCAAGAAGATGCAGCGCGAAACCTCGACCTAGACGGCGTGTCAGTTGCGTTGCGCGATCATCGTCAAAATGTATCCAAGTTTGATTTCACCGTTCATTGTTTTACCGATGCGAAGATACCTCGTTTAGAGTGGGAATTTAACACTCATTTGTTCTCGCTCGAGACTATCATCGCAATGTCCGAACACTTCGAGTGTATTCTTGATCAGTGGTTAACGGATACAAGTGCCATTCTCGGCCATGCACAATTTTCATTAGTCGCGCCTTTGAATGAGTCTTCTCTAGCGCCGTTAGATGAGCCTATCGCCGATACTTTACATCACTCATTCTTAGACGCAGTGCAAGCTAACCCCAGCGCAATTGCTGTGCGCGAGGGTGAACGTAGCTTTACCTATGCCGATATCGATCGCCAGTCAGATGCGGTCGCTCAGTATCTGCATACCGTGACGGAAGGCGAATCGAAACCGATTGGCGTTTGCCTTGAACGTTCGGTTGAACTGATTGTTGCGATGCTGGGTATTTTTAAACAGGGCAGTATTTACGTACCTTTGGATTTTGATTACCCGACAGAGCGCATTAATCGCATGGTTGACGATGCCAACACATCCTTAATTATCGTTGATAATGGTGCTAGAGCAGCGTGTTTACCAGATTCCGCAGATATTGTAATGGTGTCGACTATCCTCGAAAACACTACTGATCTCCAGTATCCGCTTTCGAGTAATCCTGAGTTGCCGGCCTATGTTATTTACACCTCGGGTTCTACAGGTGCACCTAAAGGTGTGCTAGTGCCGCATAAAAGTTTATTTCATTCGTTAAAAGCGAATGCACAGCGAATGAATTTTACTGAGAACGATTCTATGCCAACGGTAGGTTCGCAAGCCTTTGGGGTATCGTTATTGGAAATATTATTGCCCCTTACCAACGGCGGTGTGGTTGAAATAATTCCAAAGGTCGCGGTGAAAGATTTGTCCGAATTAATTGCCAATACCCAAACCGTTACTGTTTTTCATGCGGTGCCAAGTTTAATGCAGCAGTGGCTCGATAATGTGAAAAGTGGCCCTACCACGTTGTATCCTAATTTACGATTATTGCTGGTAGGCGGTGAAGCTGTTTCCCATGAATTGCTCGAGGCATTACGTGAGTGGCGGCCAAACATCCAGATTCTGGAACTCTACGGCATGACGGAGTCTTCGGTGGTGTGCAGTAGTTACGAGCCAACAGCTGAAAAACACGCGCATTATTGTATTGGCAGGCCTCATTCAAACGCATTTTTTTATGTGCTCAACGAGCATCTGCGCGAGCAGCCCATTGGTGTTCCTGGTGAGCTATATATCGGTGGGCAATCACTGGCTAACGGGTACCTGAACAAGCCCGACGTGACCGCACAAAGCTTTGTTGACAGCCCTTTCCTCGGCACTAAAAAACTGTATAAAACAGGGGATAGAGTCCGTTGTTTAAGGGATGGCCATTATGAGTTTCTAGGGCGCGTTGATAATCAAGTGAGTTTACGCGGTGTGCGTATCGAACTGGGTGAAATTGAAACGCTTGTGGATAGTTTGGCTTTTGTTCAAAAGGCTATCGCGCAAGTGATGACCTTAGCTAACAACGAGAAAACGCTGGTGCTTTTCTTTGTGGGTATTAGTGATGAGGAAGGTGAGTCGAGTGTGCAACGCGATGCAATTCGTGAGCATTTATCGGTTTATCTTCCTGACCATATGCGTCCGTCCATCATTCAATCGATAGAGCGTTTTCCGTTGAACCCCAATGGGAAAGTCGACCGAAAGAAACTACCTTTGCCGACGATTTCCTCACATTCAGAAGCGCCCGATTCATCGTTGGAGCATGAAATTCTAGCGCTTTGGGCAGAGGTCTTGGGCAGAGAAACTATCGGTGTAACGGATAACTTTTTCGAGATTGGTGGCCATTCACTAATGGCATCTAAATTAGTGGCAAAGTTGCGAGCAAAATATGAAGTTGATTTGCCGCTAAAAACTATGTTTGAAGCATCGAACGTTAGACTGTGTGCAGGCCGAATTGAAAAGGCTTTGCAGAAAAAATTTGCAACGGAATTGATTATTTCCGACCATTTATTGGAAAGCGATTTCGAAGAGCTCGCCGTATAAGCATTATTCTGGAGAATGACATGAAGACGAATAAACAAAAACTTTCTATTGTGGGTTTACTCTATAAAAAAGCACCTAGACTACTGATTTTCTCGGTTTCTGTTGGAGCAATTGCGGGTGCGCTTTATAGCTTGATTATCCCTTTTGTTATTCAAGGGATTGCGGCCGAAGCCGATAGTGGTTTGGCCTTTAGTGTGGCGGGCGTATCTTTTGAGTTTGATCAATCATCTTATGCTGCCATGTTTTTTATTACCGTAACAGCCATTTTGTTTACCAAGCTAGGGTCGGTGATACTCGTTAATAGTATTGCTAAATCGGCGGCTGCCGATCTCAAAATGAGTGTTGCCGATACCATTAGCCGCGCACGTACCGATAGCATCGAAAATGTTGGGTTTTCACGGTTGCTGAACATTCTCAGTGATGATGTGAATAGCGTTGCTAATGCAGCGATTACCATTCCATTACTGGTGGTATCGTTTGTTACCATTTTAGGGATGTTGGGATATCTCGCGTTTTTGAACATTAGCGTATTTGGCATAGTGGTGGGGGCCATAGTCGTAGGTCTATTTATGTTTCAGCTGCCGGTTACACTCGCACAGAAAAAGTATGAGAAGGCCCGCGCAATTAAAGATGTAATTCAGGAAGGGGTGCGTGGCTTAGTGATGGGCGCCTATGAATTAAAACTGAATGGAAAGAAGTCGGAACGTTTTCGTAAAGAGGAGCTGTTAGACCCGGTTAACCGCAGCGTACGATTAGAAAAAATTGCAGATGCAATATTTCATTTTGCGGGAACCTCAAGCGACTTACTGTCTTTCTTTATTATTGGTTCTGTGGTCTTTATCCTGCCTACCTACATGACTTTGGATAATGCAGAAACCTACGGGGTTGTAATGGCTTTACTGTATATCGCTGGCCCGCTTGCTCATATTTTAGGCATGATGCAGCAATTTAAAGTAGGGCAAATTGCAATGATTCGAATTGAAGCGCTGTATGAGCTCGAAGAAGAGATGCAGGTAACAGAAACTGACAACATACCGCCTACATGGCATTCCTTTGGTGGCGATAAACTCACGTATCAATATCCAAATTCGTCCTCCGATCGCACTTTTTCGCTTGCGCCTATATCGGTTGATTTCAAACCGGGTCAGGTCAATTTCATTGTGGGTGGTAATGGTTCAGGCAAGACAACGTTAAGCAAGTTGTTATCGCTTCATTATTTGCCGTCGTCGGGTAACTTGTATTTCGACGGCGTTTGTATTGATCGCTCTAATATTGCTGCTGCACGAGAACGTATATCGGTTATTTATTCTGATTATTATCTTTTTTCGAAGATATATTGCGATCTCGCCACGGTTGATATGGGCAAGGTGAATACTTATCTCAATATGTTAGGGCTTTCGGGTAAAACTGAACTTATCGATGGTCGGTTTACAACCACCGATCTTTCTGATGGACAGCGTCGACGACTCGCCTTGATGGTCGCCTTGTTGGAAGACAAAGACATTTATGTGTTTGATGAGTGGGCGGCGGATCAAGACCCAACCTTTAAGAAAATATTTTACCAAAGTATTTTGCCTGAAATGCGAAAGGACAATAAATTGGTGATCGTTATTACCCACGATGATCGTTATTTTAATCATGCTGATCGCGTTATTACGATGGAAGATGGGCGTGTAAATTCTATTCAAGAAATTAAGTCCGAAGCGCTCAATCGTGTGATTGAAACTAAGGGTACCGTGTTCGAGCCGCTGGCAGAGATGGCTTAATAAACGCATAACGAGGATTTTATAATGGTTAACAAAATTGATACCGTGGCATCCAAGCAGGTTCCGTTTTTCTCGATTGTTGTGCCGACCTGTGGTCGGCCTGGAATGCTCGAAAGGGCCATTGGTAGCCTTGTTGCACAAGGCTTTACGGCATTTGAAATTGTTGTAGTGGATGATAGGCCAACAGCGGAGCCGCTTTCCTTGTCGTGCCTAGAGCATGATAGCGTGCGATATATTCAGAATACTGGCGCTCATGGTGTGGCCAATGCACGTAATCTTGGCATTGATCAAGCGCGAGCTGAATGGGTGTTGTTTTTAGACGACGACGATGAATTGGCCGATGATTATTTAACGACGTTACATCACGCGATTTTAGCCGATGCCGATGTAGAGTTTTTCTGGAGCGGGGTACGTGTTTTTTATGCCGATAGTGACAAGGCGGTTGTGACGGCCTCAGACTGGAAGACAAAAGAAATAAAACTGTATAAAGATGATGACGCAACGTATATAGGTGCAAGTTACGGTGTTGCGCTTAAACGTTCTGTTTTTCAGCGTTGTGGTAATTTTGATGTAGATTTTCCCGTAGGCGAAGATACGGAATTATTTGTGCGCGTAATGAGTGAAGGCATAAAAGCCAGAGCCATCCCTCATATTGGGATGATTAAGCATGAAACCCATGTGGAGCGCCTTTCAACCAATTATACGAAATATGCCGACCTCAACATCTACGAGCGTATTTTTCGTAAGCATAGGGCTTATTTGGCCGATAATCGAAAGGTGTACCACACACAGCTGTGTTGGGCCTCGCTGGTGTATATCAATAACGGTAACTTCAGCGATACGAAATATTTTTTCCAAGAATTTTTAACGCTGGGGCACTATTGGTCGTATTTTAATATGGGCTGTTATCGAACGGTGCACTATATGACGTCGACCATAAAAAAATGGTGCGGTTTAAGTATTAGCCGAGCATCAGCTTAAACCGTAAAGGCCCCTTCAGGGTATTTGGTTAGGGATAGGCGCCGTGATACTTGCGGTGTCCCATCCCACATTGGCGCGTATTGATCTTCTGTAGAGGCCTTTCTAATGAGGCGCTGGGGTACAGCGTTTGCGGGGGAGGCCCGTTTTTAGTCCTTTTCTACCTCAATCTTTGGCTCTGAGCGATTATCTGAGCGATTAAAAGTGTTGTGCTGCAGGAAGAAACCCCATCTTTTTTCAGTATCTTAAGCTCATATCAAAAAAAAGGATCTTAATTCACACTATCATAGATTTTTCGAATGTTCGGTCGTAACAGACGTAAGTGATTAAACCTATGCAGTATGTGCTTGTTTTTAACAGTGGTAGCTCGTCTTTCAAGTTTTCTCTTTTTCCGTTAGATACTGAAGTGCCCTTCTTAGCCGGTGTTGCCGAAAATCTCGGTACGCCGCAAGCCTCTATGCGTGTGGTTCCGCAGCAAGGTACACCGTTGCAGGTACCGTTGGTGGGAGCCCATGAGCGTGCGATAGAGTTGCTGGTGGAAGTTTTGCCTACCTTCGGCTTAACGTTTAAAGATATTGCAGTTGTGGGCCATAGGGTGGTTCATGGGGGCGAAGTGTTTACCGAGTCTGTGCGTATTGACGAACGTTCATTGGCGGATATTCGGGCATGTTCCGGGCTTGCTCCCTTGCATAATCCCGCTAATATTCTCGGTATAGAGCGAATAGAGGCGCTTTTTCCTCACCTTCCTCAGGTTGCAGTATTCGATACGGCTTTTCATCAAAGCTTACCTCGCAAAGCCTTTTTATACCCTATCCCCTATGCGCTTTATCGGGAGCAGGGCGTGCGCCGCTATGGTTTTCATGGCACTAGCCATCGCTATGTTGCAGAAACTACGCTTAAACAATTGGAGCTACCAGCGTCCGATAGCCATCTGTTAATCGCGCATTTAGGCAACGGCTGCAGTGCCACTGCGGTGAGAAATGGCCAGAGTGTGGATACCACCATGGGGCTAACACCGTTGGAAGGGTTGATGATGGGCACTCGCTCGGGCGATGTTGACCCAAGTTTGCATCAATACCTACACGATAAGTTGGGATGGTCGCTTAAAGATATTACCCATATGTTGAATTATGAATCGGGTTTGCGCGGTTTATCTGAGCTAAGTAACGATATGCGCACGCTGATATTGGCGGCGGAGGAGGAAGGAAATGCTCAGGCGGCCATGGCCATTGAGGTATTTTGCTTCCGTCTTGCTCGGCAACTGGCTGCGCTGGCCGCCTCCCTTCAGCGCATTGATGCGCTAGTGTTTACAGGTGGCATTGGCGAGAATAACCCGTGTATTCGCACACGGGTATTGGAGCAGCTGGCTATTTTCGGTTTTCAGGTCGATTTGGACCGTAATCAGGAGCATGGTCGATCGTTTGGCGGCGTGATTACGAAGGATAACAGCCCTGTGGCAATGGTGGTTAAAACGAATGAAGAAGCAATGATTGCACGCGATAGTGTGCGTTTACTAACTAGAGGTAACGCCTGATGCATAGCTTTTATATTGCTCCCACAACATCGGGAACAGGTCTTACATCGGTATGTTTGGGGTTTGTGCGTGCGCTCGATCAACTGGGTGTGCGTGTGGCGTTTTTTAAGCCTATTGCGCAAATCTACGGCTCCGATATTGGCCCTGGTCGGTCGACGCACTTAATTCGAGAAACCGTGGGATTACAAACCGGTGAATCGATAAGTTTGGCCTATGCGCAGCATAAGGTGGCTCAGGGAAAACTGGACCAGCTTATGGAGGAAGTGATTACTAACTATCAGGCGTCGGCCCGTGATGCAGACGTTATGGTAGTGGAAGGGCTTGTGCCTAGGGCGAATGAAGACTATATCGCGCGGTTAAATCAGCGTTTAGCGAGTACGTTAGGGAGCGATATTATTCTGGTGGCTGCAAAGCGGCAGTATTCGTCTTCAGAGCTGAATGAGCGCATTAATATCACGGCGAGTAAATTTGGTGGGTTCGACAACCCACGTTTATTGGGCTGCATACTGAACAAGGTTGGCGCACCGCCGAAGGAGAGCCAGCGGGTTAAAACGGATGATAGTCTCGACGGCTGGGAAGTTCGGGAGCGCAGCCTTGATGAGGTTAAACGAAAATTGCCGGTGTTTGGTCACGCAAACTTTCGTTGTTTAGGCATTATTCATTGGAACCCTTCTTTTATAGCACCGCGCACGCTTGATATTGTGAATCATCTGCGCGGGCGAGTGTTGCATGCGGGCAATATGGACCAGCGTCGTGTTACCTCTGTAGTGCTTTGCGCACGCACAGTCCCTAATATGCTGTTTGCACTAAAGGCCGGTACGTTAGTGATTACGCCTGGCGATCGCACCGATATTTTATTGGCAGTTGCACAGAGCGTACTGAATGGCGTGCCCTTGGCTGGTATTTTGTTTACGGGTGATTTAGTGCCCGATGAGCGGGTGATGGCGTTGTGTCGCGGTGCTATCAATACGGGTTTACCGGTACTTATAACGGAATATGATTCACTAACGACAGTACAGCGGTTGGATGATATGAGCAATGAAGTGCCCGCCGATGATGTGCCCCGTATGTTAGACGTTATGGATGCTGTGGCTGAAGCGGTTGATATTCAGTGGCTGACGAACCGCGCCGCCCTACCTCAAGATGTGCGCATGTCGCCTCCCGCTTTTCGGCATCACCTCATGTGCCAAGCGCAATTGGCGGACAAAAAAATTGTATTACCCGAAGGGGCGGAGCCACGCACTATTCAAGCGGCCATTGCTTGTACAGAACGCAAAATCGCGCGTTGCTTGTTATTGGGAAATCGCGAGCAGATTCGGCAAGTGGCCGAAGCACAAGGTTTAACGCTGCCCGATAGTATCGAAATACAGGACCCCGATGAGATTCGTGCCCGTTATGTTCAGCCCATGGTGGAATTGCGTCAACACAAAGGCGTGAGCCCGCCGCAAGCGGAAGCGTTATTGGAAGATAAGGTAATGCTGGGCACCATGATGTTGGCGCAAAACGAGGTAGACGGTCTGGTGAGTGGCGCGGTGCACACCACCGCGAATACGATACGCCCCGCCTTACAGCTTATTAAAGCCCGAGCTGAAACACGGCTCGTATCCTCTATTTTCTTTATGTTAATGCCCGATCAAGTACTGGTTTACGGTGATTGTGCCGTCAACCCTAACCCCAATGCGGCCGATTTAGCCGATATCGCCATTCAGTCGGCTGATTCGGCTCTCGCCTTCGGTATTGAGCCTCGAATTGCCATGATTAGTTACTCTACAGGTGTCTCAGGTGTCGGTAGTGACGTCGATAAAGTGCGTGAAGCGACGAAAATCGCCAAACGACTGCGTCCAGATCTGGTCATTGACGGCCCGCTGCAATATGATGCAGCGGCTATTGCCAGTGTTGCGGCTTCTAAAGCGCCCGACAGCCCTGTGGCGGGAAAAGCAACAATATTTGTATTTCCTGACCTTAATACGGGCAATACAACGTATAAAGCCGTGCAGCGAAGTGCAAACGTCGTTAGCATTGGCCCAGTATTGCAGGGTTTGAAAAAACCCGTAAATGACCTGAGCCGTGGCGCATTGGTAGATGACATTGTCTATACCATTGCCTTGACGGCCATACAGGCTGAACAGAATAACAATTAGACTTTAATTGCCTGTTTGTTGACAATTCGCCAGCGTCTCCGATGTGAACTGGGCGATAGGATAAAAACTTAAAACCCTCCTATTCGATGTTGAATGAAAGGGATTGCATGTAAGTACCCATGTGTTATTTGAGGTTTTATCCTAAGGGCCAGCGGGTTATTGTCTCGGTTTTTGACTTTCTGAAACATCAGAGTTTTATCAACAAACTGACAGCTAGTCTCTTATTGCCGTTATTGCAGCAGTTTCGGACATGTTGCGATTGATCAAAGCATTTACCAATGGCGCTTAGCAGCCATCGGTGACGGTATAATCGTTAAGCCCTGCTAAATTGGCACCTCAATAAACCGCGCTGGTCGACATCCGCGCGGTTTATTTGTCTAGAGGGTGTTTTTGGGCGTAATAAAGAACAGTAGTGAGAAACATTATGAAACAGCATACTCCCCCTCAAGGTGGGCTCTATCATCCAGAATTCGAACACGATGCTTGCGGTATAGGCTTCGTGGCTAACCTTAAGGGACGAGCGTCTCATGAGATTGTAGAAAACGCCCTCACCATGCTGACCTGTATGGAGCATCGTGGTGGTACCGGTTATGACGTCGATAGCGGTGATGGCGCGGGTATTCTTATCCAAATCCCGCACGAGTTGCTGTCTGAAGAGGCTAAGACCTTAGGTTTTGAGCTGCCCGCAGTGGGAGAATACGGGGTTGGCATGTTGTTTATGCCTAATAGCGAAGCCGTAGCCAACCAATGCCGAACGGTACTAGAAGAATGTGCCTCTGCGTTAGGGTTGAGTGTGACGGGCTACCGAAAGGTACCGGGTGATAATGCCAGCCTAGGCTTTGCCTCACGTAACAGTGAGCCCATGATTGAGCAGGCGTTTATTGTTAAGCCAGACGGAATTAGCCAAGAAGAATTTCAGCGTAAGCTGTATGTCTTGCGAAAAAGCAGCGTGTACCAAGCGTATGATCGAGTCGATTGCGAGAAAGACGAATTTTATATCGCCTCGCTGTCTAACCGCACCATCGTGTACAAGGGGCAGTTTACAACAGCGCAGGTGGCCCAATACTATTTGGATTTACGTAATCCAAAATTACAATCGGCCATTGCCATGTTCCATAGCCGTTTCTCGACGAATACATTCCCTGCATGGCGGCGCGCCCAGCCTTTTCGCATTTTGTCCCACAACGGTGAAATTAACACCGTAAAAGGCAACATTAATTGGATGATGGCTCGCCAAGCGCTTTTTGAATCCGTTAATTTCACTCCAGAAGAAATAGAGCTGTTGCATCCTATTTGTAACCGTAACAGCTCAGATTCGGCGAACTTAGATTTAGTGATTGAATTATTGCTGCTTAGCGGTCGCCCGCTGGCTCAAGTGATGATGATGGTAATCCCAGAAGCGTGGCAAAGCCAAACGGATATGGACCCCGTTAAACGCGCCTTTTACGAATATTACGCCAACGTGATGGAACCATGGGATGGCCCAGCCTCTGTCAGCTTTACCGATGGCCAAGTCGTGGGCGCAACCCTCGACCGCAATGGCCTGCGTCCTTCACGTTATTTAGTTACCGATGACGACACCGTGGTAATGGGGTCTGAGACCGGCGCTCTCTGTGTTGATCCGTCGCGCATTGTTAAAAAAGGTCGTTTGCAGCCCGGTAAAATATTTATTGCCGACTTAAACCAAGGCCGCATTATTAGTGACGACGAAGTTAAAGGCGAAATTTGTGCGCGTCAGCCTTACGGCGAATGGTTAGCGAATAACAAGATAGAGTTAAGTGATTTGCCTACGCCGGCAGACCCAATTCCCGTTGTTGAAAACCTGCGTATGCGCCAAAAGGCGTTTGGCTATACCTACGAAGATGAAAACTTAATCCTCGCGCAAATGATTGGCACCAGCAAAGAGCCTCTTGGCGCGATGGGAGCCGACAACCCCTTAGCGGTTATGTCGGACCGCCCGCAAAATTTATCAAATTATTTTAAGCAATTATTCGCGCAAGTTACCAACCCACCCATCGACCCTATTCGTGAAGAAATGGTAATGTCGTTGCGTACCTACGTGGGTGCTTCTCGTAACTTATTAAGTGAAACACCAGAACATTGTCGCAAGGTCGAAATTGATCAGCCCTTGTTAAGTAACGAGCAGTTAGCCAAGTTAAAGCACATCGATAAAGAGCATTTGCAGTCCAAAACCTTGGACACACTTTTTCGTGCCAATAAAACTGCCGGTGAGTTAGAAGCCGCGCTAGAGCGTTTATGTCGCCATGCAAAAGATGCGGTTAATGAAGGCTACTCAATTTTAATTTTGAGTGACCGCAATGTGGATTCCGATCACGCTGCAATACCGGCCTTGCTGGCCACGGCCGCTGTCCACCACTCTTTAATTCGTGATGGCTTGCGTGCTAAAGCAGAGATTATTGTAGAGTCGGCTGATGTGCGTGAAACCCATCACTTTGCCACTTTAATTGGATATGGCGCCGCAGCGGTTAACCCTTATTTAGCGATTGAAACCCTGTACGCTATGCGTGATGAAGGGACACTCGAAAGCGCATTAACGAACGACCAATTACTTCAGCGATATTGTAAAGCTGTGAACAGCGGTCTACTAAAAATATTTTCTAAAATGGGTATTTCAACGCTACAGAGCTATCAGGGTGCTCAAATTTTTGAAGCTCTCGGTATTAATAGCAGTGTTATTAAACAGTATTTCACCAGTACGATTAGCCGTATTGAAGGGATTGGCCTTGATGACATAGCGCAAGAAACGTTGGCCAAGCATCGTGAAGGATACCCGTCAGAAAATCGTATTCACATCGACGATGTGCTGCACAGTGGCGGTGATTATGCGTGGCGTCACGATGGCGAGCGCCATTTGTTTAACCCCACCACTATTCGACTCTTGCAACACGCCACCGCCGCCAATGATTACGAGCAGTTTAAAGAGTACACACGTGCGGTAGACGATCAAGCTAGCGCATCATTTACGTTGCGTAGCTTGCTTAATGTCGATGCTGATCGCCCGTCTGTTTCAATCGACGACGTAGAATCCGCCGAAAAAATATTTAAACGTTTTGCCACAGGCGCCATGAGCTTTGGTTCTATTTCGTGGGAAGCACACACCACCTTGGCAAAAGCCATGAACCGCATTGGCGGTAAGAGTAATAGTGGTGAAGGTGGTGAAGACCCAATTCGATTTAAACCCGACGAAAATGGCGATTTAATGCTAAGCCGCATTAAACAGGTGGCCTCGGGTCGCTTTGGTGTTACCAGCCATTACTTGGCCAATGCCGATGAACTACAGATTAAAATGGCTCAAGGTGCAAAGCCCGGTGAAGGAGGCCAATTACCCGGCCATAAAGTGGATGCCTGGATTGGCCGTACGCGAGGTTCAACCCCCGGTGTTGGCTTGATTTCTCCACCGCCGCATCACGACATTTATTCTATCGAAGATTTAGCCCAGCTAATTTACGATCTGAAAAACGCTAATCGTGAGGCGCGCATTAATGTGAAGCTAGTTTCCGAAGCCGGTGTGGGCACCATTGCCGCCGGAGTGTGTAAAGGTTATGCCGACGTGGTATTAATCGCTGGCTACGATGGTGGCACCGGTGCATCACCGTTAAGCTCCATTAAGCACGCGGGCTTACCTTGGGAATTAGGTTTGGCCGAAACGCATCAAACGTTAGTGGCCAACCGTTTGCGTAGCCGTATTACCGTGCAGGCCGATGGTCAAATGAAAACCCCACGCGATCTCGCTGTCGCGACTTTGCTAGGCGCAGAAGAGTGGGGTATCGCAACCGCGGCATTGATTGTTGAAGGTTGCACCATGATGCGTAAATGCCATTTAAATACTTGCCCGGTAGGCATCGCCACGCAAGATAAAGAATTGCGTAAACGCTATGCGGGTCAAGTCGATCACGTCGTCAACTTCTTCACCATGATGGTTCGCGGCTTACGCGAAATTATGGCAGAGTTAGGTTTCCGTACTATCGAAGAGATGGTAGGGCAGTCGCAATGCCTAAGTAAGCGCGACGATCTAGACCACTGGAAACTGAAAAATTTAGACCTTTCTGCGTTATTGAAAAAAGTACCTGCACACGACGGCGACACACTCTATTGCAGCCAGAAACAAAAACACTTAATCGACGATATTGTTGACCGTGATCTAATACGTGAAGCTAAAGCGGCGCTTGAGAACGGCGAACCCGTTACCTTACACAAAAATATTGTGAATACCGACCGCACTGTGGGCACCATGATTTCTAACGAAATCAGTAAAGCCTATGGAGCAGAAGGTTTACCGTATAAAACCATTGATGTGAAATTTGACGGCTCGGCCGGTCAAAGCTTTGGCACCTTCGCCGCGAAAGGTTTACGTTTTGAACTAGAAGGCGATGCGAATGACTACTTTGGTAAAGGTTTGTCGGGCGCAGAGCTGGTGGTGTACCCGCCAAAAATTTCGCCGTTTGAACCGCGTGACAATATTCTTATTGGTAACGTTGCTTTCTTCGGTGCAACTGCGGGTAAAGGCTTTATACGCGGCATAGCGGGCGAACGTTTCTGCGTGCGCAACTCCGGTGTTACCGCCGTTGTTGAAGGTGTAGGCGATCACGGTTGCGAATATATGACCGGCGGTATGGCCATTATTCTTGGTGAAACCGGCCGTAACTTTGCGGCTGGCATGAGCGGTGGTGTAGCGTGGGTATTGGATACTCAAGGCGACTTCGCCAGCAAGTGCAATATGGAAATGGTACAACTAGAAAAAGCTGAAAACGAAGATGATATTGCCGAGCTTAAAGCGTTAATCGAAGAACATTTTGATCACACGGGTTCAGATGTGGCTGAAAACTTATTGGCTAACTGGGAATTGTCTTTACCAAAATTCGTAAAAGTGATGCCGGTCGATTACAAACGTATGCAAGGTTATATGAAAGAGGCGCGCAATAGCGGCCAATACAATGATGAACAAAAAGTTGCCGAAGCTGCATTTGATATGCATCTGGCTACACTGGCTGCGAACTAAGGGGGCGCGAAAAAATGGGTAATCCAACAGGTTTTTTAAAAGTCGATCGCGCACTGCCGGCAGACCGAGATCCACAAAAACGTTTAGTTGATTGGCAAGAAGTTCACGAACATATGCCTGAAGGTGAAATACGTGAGCAGGCATCGCGCTGCATGGATTGTGGCGTACCGTTTTGTCAAAGCGGCGCTAGTCAATATGCGCCTAAAGTGGCTGGTTGTCCGGTGAACAACTTAATTCCCGAATGGAATGATTTGATCTACCGAGGGCGCTGGGAAGAAGCTATCCAGCGCCTACACCGCACCAATAATTTCCCCGAGTTTACCGGGCGAGTGTGCCCTGCTCCGTGTGAAGGTTCGTGTGTTCTTGGTATTAATGCCCCAGCGGTAACCATAAAACACCATGAATACGCCATCATAGAGCGTGCGTTTAAAGAGGGCTGGGTTGTTGCCGAGCCGCCTGCAAAGCGCAGCGGTAAAAAGGTAGCGGTTATTGGCTCCGGCCCTTCTGGCTTGGCTGCAGCGGCGCAATTAAATAAAGCCGGCCATTTAGTTACCGTATATGAGCGTGCAGACCGCATCGGTGGCTTGTTGATGTACGGTATACCCAATATGAAATTAGAGAAACACATCGTTGAACGCCGTGTAGATCTAATGAAAGAAGAAGGTATTACCTTTGAAACCAATACCGAAATTGGAAAAGATATTGCCACACAACAATTGCAGCAAGATTTCGATGCAATTGTTTTGGCTACCGGTGCAACTGCACCGCGCGATCTGCCGGTAGAAGGCCGTCACTTAAACGGTGTTCATTTCGCTATGGAGTTTTTAAGTAAAAACACCAAAAGCCTATTGGATAGTACCCACAAAGATGGTCAGTACATTAACGCCAAAGATAAGCATGTGGTGATTATTGGGGGTGGCGATACGGGTACCGATTGTGTGGCCACGTCTTTGCGCCATGGTTGCAAACACGTTACACAACTAGAAATTATGCCGCGCCCTGCCGAGCAGCGTGCCGAGAATAATCCGTGGCCAGAATGGCCAAAAACGTTATTAGTGGATTACGGCCAAAGTGAAGCCATCGCTCTTCAAGGTGATGATCCTCGTCAGTATCAAGTAATGACGAAAAAAATTGAAGCCGACGAACAAGGTAATGTAAAAGCGGTTCACACGGTCAATATCGAATGGGTGAAGGCCGATAACGGAGGCATGCGCCCAAGCGAATTAGTGGGTACGGAAAAAGTTTACGCTGCCGATTTAGTCTTTTTAGCGATGGGTTTTTTAGGGCCAGAACAAAAAGTACTAGAAGACTTAAGTGTTGAAACCGACCCGCGCAGCAACGCTAAAGCCGATTACGATAAGTTCGACACAAGCATAGAGGGTGTGTTCGCATGTGGTGATGCACGTCGTGGGCAAAGCTTGATTGTTTGGGCTATTGATGAAGGGCGTCGTGCTGCACGAGAAGTTGATAGCTTTTTGATGGGTGAAAGCTTTTTACCCTAGAGTGTATCTGTGTGTAAAAGAGCGCCTGATGGATTACATCAGGCGCTCTGACTATTCTTCTAGCCCAACACCTACAATACAGCCTGTGTTTTTGGTTAAGTAACCTTGGCGCTGTACGTATAAACCCGAAGGGGTGCGGGCAGTTTGCGCCGTGGTGACTATATGGTAACCATTGAGCCGTAAAAAACACCAAACACATAGTCGTGATAGGGGGGCTGTGGTTTCGAGAGTAAAACGCGCTTTACAATAGCCCCTCTACGCGCGAGTATTTACCGCGTTTTTAACCCAAAAATACGTTCCTTTATAGAGCGGTTTCCTTCCAGCCCACATTATTTGTAAACGTTAAAAGCGCGTAGCCTGCGCCACGGCCATTGCCTGTGCCGCTTACCCCATGTCGCCAGTATCCAGCGAGTACACCTTTTTCTATGTCGATGGATTCAACTCTAAAGCTAAAGGTGGCGCTCATCTGTCCCATTACCATCCAGCTACAATGATAGGCGTCTAGCGCTAGGGTTACCTCATTAATCGAGATGACACTAATGCGACTCACCGCGCTACCACAGCTCACTTTTGTTCCGATAAAGCTCAGCGGCATGGTTGTATCCATATTGATAGCTGCCGTGTCAGAAGACCTTACATTGGTGAATGTAAGGTGTTGTGCGCAGCCACTTCCGGGAACAATGCCGCCCATCACGAGATAACACACATCTTCATTGATGCATGTTTTATCGTGAGGTTTGGCGACGCAAATCGGAATATTTACTCCCTCATTTGCCTGAAGAAGCGCTTCTAAATGCGTAAACAGCACTTCACGAGAATAAGCTTGCTGAGCCGGAACACATTCCCCATTTGCGCATATAGACAGTTCAGCAATAGGCTCATCTTTTGTCTTACCTGCACATCCAGCCAGAACAATTAAACCTATCGCAATCAATAAATGTTTCATTCTTGTTTTCTCCTGAAAACACGTCTCTTGAAAGTGGCGAATACTAGCATGCTTTTACTGTCACGTTATGACAACGCGTTGGCCATAAGGGCGTTAGGTATCGTGCTGAAACAGTGTAGAGATAATAGACATTAACTGAATTTTAACGGTAGCACTTTAGTGGTAGCCTGATTGCTGTTCAATTTTTAGTTCACATATTCACTATGTTTTTTGACGCGACTTTATTTGTTACCTGCATCACAAAAAACGTCGACAATTTAAAACTAAATTTCTTAAATTTGTTTGTATGTTAGTTTTCGCACTGTCGTCGATTGTTTTAAATATGACACATAAACGAATACTTAGAAAATATGTCGCGTGAAAAATGAAGAGTTAAGCGACAATTAAGGAAAATTAACAAATTTATTAAGTTTATTTGTTTTGTAGCCTTGACGATAAGCAAAGCTGTGCTAGCTTTGTCGC
>Ga0065722_101788_pt1 | contig 66522 bp, 48 predicted proteins | sample BansetMetagenome_FD_59109 | JGI IMG/M metagenome (GOLD analysis project Ga0065722, IMG submission 59109) | Bankia setacea gill microbial communities from Puget Sound, Washington, USA - Caecum Enriched | ecosystem: Host-associated > Mollusca > Digestive system > Ceca | place: United States... | reverse complement strand
ATCTAGTGAGATTTGTTGCTTCCTTGGGCGGGGCATGGCTCATTCCTTGAGTTAACTTTTGCTGTTTTAAAATACAGTTTTGTTTTTCTTAGATCAAGCGGTGGTGTGGGTGTCCGAGAAACCTGAAACCTTCCTTTGAATCGCCAATCCTCCAGTCGCGTCATGTATCATAACCATAATCGATATAGGCAGTTTAATAGTTACTATAGGTTTTAAACAATAGAAATTGGGCCGTAAAAAAACGAGGACATATATCTCTAAGAAACCTTTTATTTGGGCTCCTACTCATATATTTTTTCATCTCACATTTAGCGTCTATAACAAGACAATGTTGTTATCTATATTCGATCTTAAGTATATGCTTTGCTCTGTTCACTCGAGCATGCGGTTAATGTGGTCTGTTTTTTGGAACTGCACGAGCGGTATTACAGGCTAATCGTTTCCCCCAATCGCCTTGGTGGCAGGCTGCACAGGCTTGCTCACTGTCAAATGCTACTTGTTTTCCCAGCGCTTTAAATTTTATACCAGCTTTTAACAGCTTAGCTTGAATATTTTTTTCGATAGTGGTTTTACTGCCGTTGTTTAATGCAATATTCTTTTCGTTTTCGGTGTTAAATACACAGGTGATGAATAGGCTAGCGGGGAAGTTGGTATAATTGGCCTGATGCGTTAACCACGCGAAGCCGGGTATAGTCTTTTGCGATTGGGTACAAATATCTGTTAGTGCCGTTCGAATATTGTTGTCAATTTTCTTTTCGGTTTTACTCTTGGGTTTTGTCATAGCGTAATTTGGTGGTGAATAATCAATGGGGTAGAATTATGCATAAGATACCTTTCGAAAGATAGCTGGCGTGGTTTTTTGATGGTTAAGCTTCAAAGGTGGGGCGCCGTATGGGTTTTAATGTTGTTGGATGAGCAGTGGTGTTTGCGATGCATCGAGGGAGGACATAGAGTCATTCTTTAATGTAAAAAACTTAATATTTGATTGGTTTATGGTCGCTATTTCATTGTAAAAATGAAGCGCGAACAGGCTGTCGAAGCTGCCGTCTTTCTTGGCTTTTCGAATGCCGTAGGTTAATCGTTCGGCCAGCTCGGGGTGTTGTGTATTTACGTAGAAATAAACAGACATAGGGAAAAAAAGTACAATATTCGGTTCTATTATTAAGTCTGGGTATTGCGCTATAACGGTTTCAAGAGTGCCTTCAGCTTCATTGATGCCGAGAGATATAGCGTCGAACCTTTTTTTGTTTAGCATTGCGAATAGGCTATCGATACTGTGCGTTTGAACAACGGAAATGTTGTTCGCGCGAAGAACCGCTACATCGGGCCAGCGTACGCCTTGACCTACCGAGAGCGTTTGGAGCTTGCTTAGCGAATCAATTTGCTTAAATTTGTCGGCGTCTGCTTTGCGAATAATTAAGCGCCTGTAACCCAGTATTCCCTTTATCACAGACTCTTTTATTCGGATAAGCGACCCTGCACTTTCTTCCATTACTTCGTCATTTGGGGATATATGCACCTGAAAACGATCGGCACGTGCAGCCTCAATACGCGCCCGCTCTATTCCGGGGCGGTGCTCAATGGTATGGAGACTGTAGGGCCCATATTTAACACGGCTTTTTTCCATAGCAAGCCATGTCACGGCCTTGTCATAGGCATGTCGACCTTTAGCCCCGCCCATCCACATGGTATAGGAGGGAATGGGGTCTGAGGGCAGTAGTTCTTGCGAGCCGAGGTCGCTAGCGTCTGAGTCGGTGCCTATTAGGAATAGTAAGCCAAGAATCAACAGGTGGCGCATTGCAGTAAAGCCGTAACAAGTAGTGAGATGATAGTCTCTTATTCTAGACGTAATTGGCGACACTTGCCTATGTCAGGGGGCTTTTTTTACTCTGCACTAAAAATGCTTAGGGCCATATTTTGTTGTACAAATATAGCGACAATCTACCGCTGCAGCGGTAGATTGTCGGCGGGGAGATATCGCGTGGTCTTGGTATGGCGAAGAGTCAAGGGACGCTAGAGGCTCTTGTATAGCATAAGCTACACAAGAGTGGCCTTTTTACTTGGGGAGTTCCGCTACACGATATTGCTCGGGTACTTGGCTAAGATTATCGAAGGTGTCAGTAATTTTTTTAAGTAAGCCATCTTTAATGTCGTAAATCCAGCCGTGTACTGCGAGTGGCTGGCGTGCGCTCCAAGCATTTTGTATGGCTGGAATATGACAAACATTGGCGACTTGTTGCTTAACATTTAATTCGCACATTAAATTTAGGCGTTCTTTCTCGTCGGCAATACAAGCCATCTTTTTTCGGCTGTGGTAATAAACGTCTCGTATATTTCGCACCCACTGGTCTACTAGCCCAAACTGTTCGTTTAGCATAGCGGCCTGCACGCCACCACAGTTGTAATGCCCGCAAACAATAATGTGTTTAACTTTTAATACTTGTACGGCGTAGTAAATAACGCTCAGACAGTTTAAGTCGGTATGGACAACGCAGTTGGCTATATTACGGTGCACAAATAATTCACCGGGCATAAGGCCTACAATTTCATTTGCGGGCACACGGCTGTCGGCACAACCTATCCATAAATACTCGGGTTTTTGCTGTTTTGATAATTTTTCGAAAAAGGTGGGGTCTTCGGCTTTTATCGCGTCGGCCCATTGCTGGTTATTCTGGAAAAGATTCTCGAGTTCGTTCATAGTGCGGCTCTAGTAAAGTGACTAATGGCAGCTGTGTTCGTGAGCAGCGAGTATACCCAAAAGAACGAAAAAGGGACAAGCCGATGAAAAGCTTTTATTGGCACGATTATGAGACCTGGGGGACAAACCCAGCTATTGACCGGCCAAGCCAGTTTGCCGGCGTGCGCACTGACGAAAATTTAAACATTATTGGGGACCCGCTGGTGATGTATTGCCAGCCGCCAGAGGATATCTGGCCACAGCCGTTAGCGTGTATGGTTACTGGTATTACTCCCCAGTTAGCCTTGCAAGAAGGCTTGCCTGAACACGCGTTTATTAAAAAAATTCATCGAGAATTTTCTCAGCCGGGCACTTGTGGCGTTGGTTATAATTCACTTCGGTTTGACGACGAAGTTACACGCTATGCCTTGTACCGCAACTTCTATGACCCGTATGAGCGTGAGTGGCGTAACGGTAATTCCCGTTGGGATATTATAGATATGGTGCGGCTTGCCTATGCGCTACGGCCAGAGGGTATCGAGTGGCCTATAGTCGATGGCCGACCGAGTTTTCGGTTAGAAAACCTTACTGTAGCGAATAACATAGCGCATCAATCGGCTCATGATGCCTATTCTGATGTTGAAGCTACTATAGAAATGGCAAAATTGGTACGCAGTGCGCAACCGGATTTATACCAGTACGCGCTAGCAAACAAGACAAAGCAAAAAGTCGCAGCCATGATGGATGTGGCCAACAAAAAGCCGCTGTTGCATATTTCATCGCGCTTCTCTGCGGAACACGGTTGTGCGGCACTTATCGTACCTTTATCGATGCATCCAACCAATAAAAATGCGGTGGTTGTCTATGATCTGTCAATAGACCCTACACCGCTGTTAACACTGGATGCTGACGCCATTGCCGAACGAGTTTTTACTGCAACGGCTGACTTACCCGAAGGGGTAGCGCGTATTCCGCTAAAGTTGGTGCATATTAATCGGTGCCCTATCTTAGTGACACCTAAGTTGTTAGACGAAAAGGCTGCGCAGCGTTTAAATATTGATAAGGCGCTTTGCGAGAGACATTGGCGGCAATTGCGTGAGAGTGATCTCTCAGGGAAGCTCGAATTACTCTATACCGCTGAGCGATTTTCACCGCGCAAAGACCCGGAGCAGCAGTTGTACAATGGTTTTTTAAATGGAGAAGATAAAAAACAGTGCGCTGTTCTTCGTAAAGCTAAACTTAAAGAGCTCGCTGAGATGCCGTCCGTTTTTAACGATACCCGCTTGAACCAGATGTTATTGCGCTATAAGGCCCGAAATTTTCCGGAGGCGTTAAATGAGCAAGAGCGGTTGGAGTGGCATGAGCATGTGCAAGAACGTCTAATGCAGGGTGAAGAGGGGTGTTTGTCCTATAGCGAATATCTCTCAGTACTTGATACGCTAGCCTTAAGCGAGGATGGAGCATCGATAGAGAAACAAGCGTTGATCAGTGCGTTGCGTCAATGGGGCGAACAAAAAACTTACGCTTTTTGAATTTCTAAATCGTATCGTCCGTTTGCTAGATTTGTTTGATAGCATCGGGTATGGCCAATGTGTTCTTTCATTAACGAAACGATCATTTTTTTATCGGCTTCACTGGTATCGATACCGAAGCAAACCGCAGAAAGCTCGCTTGTTTCGAAGGTTAAGTCATCGACCCATGTGGAGGGCTCATCATTTATTTGCCTTTTCTCTGAGAGGCGAAAGCAGCGCCATTCCTGTTCGAGTTTACGTGAGAGTGATTTTACCGTAAAGAGCGATTCGAAGTTCGGTTTCTCGTCGACAGGAGGGTTGTTTAAAATAGCATCGATTTGATCACGTAAATCGGCAAGCTCTGGTCGAGTATTGCCGTATTGTATCGGTTGAGGCCGCCGTGCAAGTGCTTGATCGGTACAGTCGAACCGAAAACACACACCTCGATGGTTATTACCAAAATGGTCCCATGCCACAGTATTGTCGGGCCGAGAGCTAAAACTGCACACACGAACTTTACGGTTATAGTCTTCCCACAGTTTTAAATAATTTTGAACGGTGGACATGCGTTGATCGACCATTTTGGCGAGCAATTCGCCTAGCACGCCTTCGGCTTCCTCTGGGTTTCCAAATCTATCCTCTTCTCGCCAGCGCCGTATAGCGTTTATTAGTGGTGTATCGCCTTGTGGTTTACTAGAGGCGAAAATCATTGAAGCTGCAAGTTTTATCGTGGCTTGCAGCAGCGATGCTCGGTCAAAGTTCACGGGTGTGAGGTGTTGGAGCTCGAGAGGGTCACCATAGACAACGGGCGAACTCCAGCGCAAAGTGCGGCTCGAAAGAATGAGTTGCGCGGTGTCAATCGAGCAATATTTAAAGAGTTTTTCGGGGATTGCCACAGCGGTTTCCTAATACAAATTATGCTGTATTTATAACTATTATAGGTAGCTTAGTCGGTTTTTCAGTGTTTTGCGTCCTTAAGTGGAGCCTGTTCGGGCGGAATCTGGCAAATAGTTGATCTTAAACGCTTGGGCTATTTCAGCCGCGGCAGTAGAATAGCCGGCAAATTTGATCCCCCTTCTGAGGTAGCGCACTGTGATATTCGCCGGTTCCCATATTCTGTCTGTTGAACAATTTTCTCGCGCTGACATTGAACAGATATTCGCGGTTGCAGACAGCATGGAGCCCTACGCCTTGCGTAAAAGGGTTACGCGGGTACTTGAGGGCGCTATTTTGGGTAATATGTTTTTTGAACCCAGTACGCGCACACGCGTTAGTTTTGGTTGCGCTTTTAATTTGTTGGGTGGAGAAGTACGAGAAACAACGGGTTTTAAAAGCTCGGCCATTGCCAAGGGCGAGTCGCTTTACGATACCGCTCGCGTATTATCCGGCTATAGCGACGTAATTTGTATGCGGCACCCTGAATCGGGTTCGGTAGCCGAGTTTGCTTCCGCGAGCCGAGTGCCGGTTGTTAATGGTGGCGATGGTGCTAATGAACACCCCAGCCAAGCGTTGTTAGACCTTTATACCATTCAAAAAGAAGTTACGGCTAAACGTGGTTCGATGGACGGATTACGGATAGCTATGATAGGCGATCTAAAGCATGGTCGTACGGTGCATTCATTGAGCCGGCTATTGGCGCTGTACGACAATATTGAAGTCGTCTTGGTCTCGCCGGAAGAGCTAGCAATGCCGGAACGTTATGTCGACGCTTTGCGTTCGGCAGGGCATAAAGTGGTAATTTCTTCAGAGCTCAATCACAGTATTAGCCGAGTTGATATTGTGTATTCAACACGCATCCAAGAAGAGCGGTTTGAGTCGAAAGAGGCGGCGGACGTTTACCGTGGCCGTTTTCGGTTGAACCAATCGATCTACACAGAGTTCTGCCAACCGAATACGGTCATTATGCACCCTTTACCGCGTGATTCTCGTTCAGACGCAAATGAGTTAGACAATGACCTTAATCAGAACCCTAACCTCGCTATTTTCCGGCAGGCGGACAATGGGGTATTGGTACGTATGGCGCTCTTTGCGATGATTTTGGACGTTGTCGGGCAAGTAGAAGCGCATTCGCGAGAGGTTAATTGGTACCACCGTCGCAACGGTATGTAGTGTATATGGCATTTAACTCATTACTGGTTCTTTAGTATTGGTTATTGTTTTTGGCGCTTCGTCAAATCTGCTTTCGTGGCGCATTCGTAAGCTTGATATAGATAAATGTCACATTTAACACCCTGCCTTATGACTGAAGCCTTTCGCTTTGGTTATTAATTGGGCATAATCAGTAACGAATAATCAGTATAAAGTGTGAACTCAGCGGTTGGTAGAATTTGCAGAAAGCGTTAGACTCAAAGCGTTAATTATAATGTTCTAGCGTGTTATCGAGCACGGATTTGTTCGAGGAGGTCTCATTAAGGAAGATGATTTTGTCTGTTTACTAACGGCATACCAACAATTATCTAATTAAGAAATGAGGTGGAAGTAATGGCAGGCTTTGATGTCTTCCGTGGAATGGCAGGAGCTGTTCTCGCGAGCTGTATACTTTCAGGGAGTGCTTTAGCACAGCCCGAGACCGGGGCCGAAGACCTTTGGTTGTTAGCAAAATACGACGTAAATGGTGACAATGTGATCACCGTCGATGAAATATCCGATAAGCGTAAACAAATTTTTTCGCGGATGGACGACAACGCTGATGGCGGTGTCTCTTTTGAAGAGTATTTAAAGCTCGATACGGCTAAACGTGAGATGTTGTTAAAAGCGCGCTTTAGCAAATTAGACCTTGATGAAGACGGTACGCTTTCCGACAATGAATATTGTTCCTACCTCGGCAGTTTTGAGCGTTTCGATCAAAACGGCGATGGTAACATTAGTACAGCCGAGATTACCCGCGACACCCCGGCTAAAGTTGATATAGCCGTTGAAGAAAACGACGAAAATGTACATTGTCTTTTCTGGGTTTGTGTGCGCACCAACCTCGATTAAAGCAATGATTAAAAAAGCGGCAATAGGCCGCTTTTTTACGTTTTGTGTGTGCTCTCTCGCGGCTACTAATCAATGTATTGTCGTATTTTGGCAATGAGTTGATGCCGGTCGAGTGGCTTTTGAAGGCAGGCATTAGCTTCTACTTGTCGACCAAAGCGTAAAAGCTCCTCTTCCTCACACACCGAAATTAGTATGACAGGCGTTTCAGCAATAGCGGCGTTATCCTTAAGTGAACGGCACAGTTCGTAGCCGTTTACTCCCGGTAAATAGACATCAATCAAAATTACGTCGGGTCGCATTTCTTGTGCGAGCCTTAGGCACTCTTCCCCATTTTGCGTGGTGATTAAGGCGCAGTGGCCTTCAAGTGTTTTCTCGATAACAGACAAACTTGTAGGGTCATCATCGACAACTAAAACGCTTGCATCTGGCGTATAGGCCGATAGCGTCACTTGATTGCGACCCCTTCTTTTTGATTTGTAGAGCGCCTTATCGGCAAGGCTAATTTGATGTGAGAGGCTGGTTCCGGTGGTGAAGTTGGCGAGTGAGAGGCCAACGCTTACCGTTACGCGGTCACTTTCTCGCGAGCCTCGGTGCTTAATGTGTAATGCCTCAATGGTTTTACGTACGTGCTCGGCGACATGCAGGGCGCCGGCTTCTGGTGTATTGGGGAGTAGCGCAATAAATTCTTCCCCACCGTAGCGGGCAACAATATCGCCTGGCCGGTTTAGGCAGCGGCGTAATGCCGTTGAAATAAGGCGGATACATTCGTCCCCCGATTGGTGGCCGTATTCGTCATTATAGAGTTTGAAATGGTCGATATCGAGCAACAACAATGAGACGGGTTCTTGGGAGCGAGTGGCCAGTTTCCAATGTTCTTCTGCTTTCATGTCAAAGGTACGGCGATTGTAAAGGCCGCTAAGGCTGTCTTTCTCACTTAAAAAGGTGAGTTCTTCGTTGGCTTGGTTGAGTTTGTTACGCATGTCGACAATACGCTCCATGGCTCGAATTTTTGCCGAGAGAATCACGGAACTAACGGGTTTTATCAGATAATCATCGCCGCCAGCTTCTATACCTTCACGCAAGCTTTCTTCTTGGTTGTGGGCGGTCACGAAAATAATCGGCACCCAATGGCTGCCCAGCCACTCCCGAATGAGGCGTGTAGTCTCAAACCCGTCTAAACCGGGCATTTCCACATCCATAATAATGAGATCGATGGGGTTTTTATCGACAATCTGTAGTGCCTCTTCCCCACATTTGGCCACAACAGGGTCGTGGCCGGCTTTACGGATATAGGTGCACGTTGCATGGCGCAGGGTCGGACTGTCTTCAACCAGAAGGATTTTCATAAGGTTAGATTTAAGCGCCTTTCTTTAAAGTTCCACTAAAGAGTTTATCACAGGGTAAAAAATACGCTCTCTCTCGCTTTTGGGCATGCTGAGCACTAAGCAAAACTGTATAATCGCTCGGTTTATATGTAGCCGGCGAAATATCAGCCTAAAAACCGGCATTTGATGAAGAATTACGCCTGTTACGGGCGGTTAATAGCGGATGTGAGCGCTTGATTTATGTCGGAATTTGAAGATATTCGGCCCTATAACGACGACGAGGTGCGCCCTATCATTGAGCGGCTTCTGGCCGATGGTGAATTTCTCGATACGTTGGCCAAGTTCAAGCTACCAAGCGCTATGGGTTTTGCTGCACGCGCGTTGCGTTCCGTGGTGCGTAAACGGCTCGCAAAAGAAGTAGGCCACATTAATAATGTTGAATCGTTTCAAGCTTTGATCGAAAAGTATCTTTCTCGCTCTATAAACGAAACAGTCAAAAGCCTCACCTATTCGGGTTTGGAGCATATCAATGCGAACGAGCCCTATTTATTTATCAGTAATCATCGCGATATCGCGATGGATCCCGCACTAATTAACTGGGTGCTATTCCATAATAATTACCCCACCATGCGCATCGCTATTGGTGATAACTTACTCACTAAGCCTTTTGCTGCAGATTTAATGCGTTTAAATAAAAGCTTTATTGTGCGCCGTAATCTCGCATCACGTCGTGAAAAACTGGCGGCGGCTAAAAAACTAGCCAGTTATATACACCACTCGGTATTAACCGACCGCGAAAATTTATGGATTGCACAACGTGAGGGGCGAGCCAAAGATGGTTGGGATAAAACAAACCCTGCATTAATCAATATGTTTGCAATGAGCAAACCGAGCGATATGCCGTTTGAGGATTTTATACGCGAAGCGCGTATTGTTCCTGTGAGTATTTCCTATGCGTATGACCCTTGCGATATAGACAAAGCGCACGAGCTGCATCAAAAAGCAGTACACGGCTCGTATACAAAAGACGAGCACGAAGATGTTATGAGTATTGCACGCGGAATTACGGGTTATAAAGAAGCCGTGCATGTTAGCTTTGGAACTTTACTCGAAGATGGGTTTGAAACAGCCGATGACGTTGCTGAAGAGATTGATCGTCAGGTGGAGTCTAATTATATCTTGCACTCAACTAATTGCTTTGCCTATGAATTATTAGAGCATAAAACACCTTCTGTACGGGTGGGTGCGGAGGGTATCGCTTTTGAAACGTACGATTGGGGTAAGGCTAGGGCGCAGTTTAAAGACCGTATTGCGACCTGTAATGACAGTACTCGAAAGATAGTGCTAACGGGCTATGCCAACCCGGTGTACCGTCGATTAGGTGAACAAAAGTGCTAAATGAGGATACCAAAAAGGTTATTCAGCAAGCGTATCGAAAATTTCTTGCATCGAAAGAGTTAAACCCTCGATACGGTCAAAAACTGATGATCGCTGAAATTGCCCGTACATTGGGAAATATCAAAATGGATGATCATGAAACGCGATCCTCCGATAGCCATGTGTGCGTCATAGAAGCGGGAACGGGTACAGGAAAAACGGTTGCCTATCTATTAGCAGCATTACCCATCGCAAAAGCATTGAATAAAAAACTGGTGCTGGCAACGGCAACAGTGGCGCTACAAGAGCAAGTTGTATTAAAAGATCTTCCCGAATTATTACACCATAGCGAACTAGATTTTCAATTCCGTTTGGCAAAGGGGCGTGGCCGTTATTTGTGTTTGGCAAAACTCGATAAGCTACTGTCCGTGGATGACGAAGTTCAATTTATTCCGTTATACGAAGATGAGCAAAGCGGTATAACCACCACCGAAAACAAGTTATACGCTGGCATGATGGAAAAATTGTCTCATGGCGATTGGGATGGCGACCGAGATAATTGGGAAGATGAAATAGAGCAGACAACGTGGCAGCGAGTGACTACGGATCACCGACAGTGTACAGGTCGAAAATGCAGCTTTATTCGCAGTTGTTCTTTTTTTAAAGCCCGCGAAGAGTTAGATGATGTCGACTTAGTTGTCGCGAACCACGATTTAGTGCTTGCCGATCTTGCTTTAGGTGGGGGCGCTATTCTATCTGCTCCAGAAGAAACTATTTATATTTTTGATGAAGGACATCACCTTCCAGATAAAGCACTCAATCATTTTGCAACTCATGGGCGTTATCGAAGCACTATTCGTTGGTTAGGTCAAACAGAAGGCCAGTGGCAATCGATTGTAGGGCCAATTGCTGAGGCGAGCTATTTTATGCAAATGGCCGCACCAATGGAAGCCAAGCTAAAAAGTGTTCGTACGGTAATGGAAACGCATTTGTTTTTAATTCAAGCGTTGACGGCAGAGGTAGATCGCGAACAGTTTTCGCCGCGATTGAGGTTTCCTGAAGGCGTGGTGCCAGAAGAGCTAGAAGTGCTCGCGGTGGAGTTGCAGCGTGAATTTTCAGATTTAGTGCAGCTACTCGGTAAATTAAATAAGGAAATGAACACTCTACTTGACGAAGACTACCCGACAGTTCCGCGTGTGGATCTCGAAAATACGCTGCCTATACTCGGGTCTATGTTGAGTAGGGCTGAGTCTAGTTTTGAATTATGGACGAGTTATGCTGATACGCGAGTAGATAAAAAATTTCCTCATGCACGCTGGATTAGCTTGTTGGAATACAATGAACTTAGTGACTTTGAAATGGTGTCTAGCCCTATCTTAGCGTCTCGAGCGTTAGAAAAAGATTTGTGGTCTCGATGTTTTGGTGCCGTGGTAACGTCTGCAACATTAACGGCTCTAAATTCGTTTGATCGATTTAAATACCGCGCAGGAACGTATGACAATAGCCACTATGTAATTGTGCCCAGCCCCTTTGATTATGCGGCAAATGCCGATCTTGTGGTGCCTGAAGCCGCGATTGAAGCGAAAGATGCTCAAGCCCATACTGAAAGTTTGATTTCGTTACTGCCCAGTATTATCGATAAAGCGTCAGGCTCTTTGGTGTTGTTTTCTTCTCGAAAACAAATGCAAGAAGTCTACGAGAATATGCCGCGCGAGTTTAAAACACTCATACTGATTCAGGGCGTTGAAAGCAAGCAAGCGCTGGTAAGAAAACATAAAAAACGTATCGACAATAAAGAGGGTAGTGTTTTGTTTGGGCTCGCGAGTTTTTCGGAAGGTGTAGATTTGCCCGGTGAGTATTGTACTCATGTGCTTATTGCAAAAATTCCGTTTTCCGTTCCCGACGATCCTTTAGAGGCGGCGTTGGCCGAGTGGATAGAGGCGAGTGGTGGTAATGCTTTTATGCAAATTACGGTTCCTGACGCGGCCATTAAATTGGTGCAGGCCTGTGGTCGCCTTTTAAGAACAGAGTCTGATAAGGGGCGTATATCCATCTTGGATAAGCGTATTCTGACAAAGCGTTATGGCCGAGCATTATTAAATTCTTTGCCGCCTTTTGGTGGTGGCGTGAGGTAGAGCGGTGTGGATAATCGAAATGCCTGTATGCAGGCCCTGCTTATGTCGCTGGAAGAGGAACTGCGCGATCTTCAATGTTGGCAGCCACAGCCTCCAACGGCCAAGAGTCTACTGAGTACCCAACCTTTTTGTATCGACACCCTTTCTTTTGCGCAATGGTTACAATTTGTTTTTATTGTCAGAATACAGGCCTTGATCGACACTGGTCAGCCGCTTCCCCAAAAATGTGCTATTACACCTATGGCTGAAGAATTTTTTCGACAGCACGGTTTTCAGTCAGAAGCAATTCTTGAGATGGTCAGACAAATCGACGAGATCTTGATGTAATTGTAGTAATTTTGGGTTGTTTTGTTGTTGTAAATCTTCGCTTCGTTTTATTATTGATGTTGCTTAATTTATGACAATAAAAATATGCAAGGAGAGCGGCATGGGGAATTTCGCCACTTATAGAATCGTAAGTTCGGGGGAATGCCTTACTGGCTTTGATGCTCGTAAGGTTAATCGATCCTTTGCTCGATTGTTACGGCTTAGTGATGAAAAAGCGGCGCTGGCCCTTACCGGCATGCGAACACTCAAAAAAGGTTTGCCTTTGGCGAGTGCGCAAGTGTACAAACGAAAACTTGAGCTTATTGGTGTGGATGTTCACCTCGTGCAAGAGGTTGCCGCACTTGAGCCAACTCCCCGTATGAGCGCGACGCCTGCTGACATTCAATCTCCTGAAAATAGTACAGCAGATACAGCGCCTCAGGCCGTCACGTCGTCAGTAATGCATGCGGTATTCGAACCTAATACCCGCGCGTTGGTTTGTCCAAGATGTGGGCTTGAACAGCCGCAATACGAGCAGTGTTGTGGGTGTGGTACGTGTCTCCACAACGTAGGCTCAGCCAAACAAGTAATGAATACGGTTCCGCTTTTTCAAACCGACAATCTGAATACAACGAATAGGCACACGGCAGAAAAAGGCGCATTGACGGCGCGTGGTATTGCTGCGGGTGCAGTTGCGGCCAGTATGGGTGCGTTTTTGTGGGTGTTGGTAGCGAAGCTCGTGAACTACGCGCTAGGTCTAGTGGCGTGGTTAATTGGTGGAATGGTGGGGTTTACCGCAGCAAAACTTGGATCGAGAGGCGAGCTTTCCGGCGTAATATGCGGAGCTTTAGCGTTGTTGGCGGTACTCGGCGGAAAATACACCGTGGCTGAAGCGTTGCAAAATCAATGGCAAGGTGAGTTTGAAATACTCTACCAAAACGCAGATTTACAGCCGCTATACGATATGGATATAGCCAATGCACAACGTTACAAAGCGATGGTGGTAGACGAGCAAACCTTGCGTGAATTTATTATTGAAAATGGTTATGTACTGGCGTTTACGGACGAAGAGCTTGAAGAGGCCGATATACGTTACTTTACCGAATCGATTGGTCCTCGGTTGGAGCGTCTCGCTGCAGATGATCTGACTATCGATGATTGGGCAACCATGGCATTTTCCGGCAGTCGGCAGGTCGAATCGACCGTACAAGTGATGCGCAACAGTATCGGTATTGCGGAGTTTGTTTTTCTCTTATTGGGCATTGGCACGGCTTATCGTACAGGGCGTGGCCAAGCGTAATCCCCCTCCCTCGGTTGTGCTTCGAATGACCGGTTTACCTCATTCGGCTTTTTTTATCGCGAGCCTCGCGTTCGTCGCTGGGTTTGGGCCTAACGGCTGAGTAGCCTATTGTATTGGAGATCACTCGAATTAATGCCTTAATTCTTGCCAGAGAACTAAGCTTATAGGTACAGGCCTAATAAGGCCGATATACGCGAGTGCTGCGGCGTGTGTGGCACATTGAGTGGGAAAGCGAGTAGAGGTGTGCAGCATGAATAATCTTGTTACGCTGGGCGAGTTCGTGATTCAACATCAGCAGGATTACCCCGAAGCCACAGGTGATCTTAGCCAAATTTTTGGTGCGATTAAATTGGCGTCGAAACTGGTGCACCGTGAAATCAATAAAGCGGGTATTGCGGACATCGTAGGTTACGCCGGTCAAAAAAATGTTCAGGGTGAACAGCAGCAAAAATTGGATGTTTACGCAAATGATAAATTTAAAACGGCCTTGGCGGCACGAGGTCTTGTGTGTGGTTTGGCTTCAGAAGAGGAGGAGTCGTTTGTAGAGTTTACTCAACCACAACATAAAGGTAGCAAATACATTGTATTAATTGACCCCATTGACGGTTCTTCCAATATCGATGTCAATGTTGCGGTAGGCACAATTTTTTCAATTTATCGACGTATTTCGCCGCATCAAGAGCCGGTACAGATAGAGGATTTTTTGCAGTGTGGTACAGAGCAGGTGGCGGCAGGCTATGTTATTTATGGGTCGTCTACTATGTTGGTTTATACCACTGGAAATGGCGTGAACGGTTTTACGTTTGACCCTTCTATAGGTGTTTATTACCTTTCTCACCCTAATATGGCCATACCTTCAAAGGGCACAATTTATTCGGTAAACGAAGGTAACTATGTTCATTTTCCCGTGGGGGTTAAACAGTATATTAAATACTGCCAAGAAAACGATGAAGCAACGCAACGGCCTTACACTTCACGTTACATTGGTTCTTTGGTGGCTGATTTTCACCGAAACTTATTGAAAGGTGGCATTTTTATCTACCCGTCATACGCGGAAAACGCCTGTGGGAAGTTGCGGTTATTATACGAGTGTAATCCAATGGCGTTTATTATGGAGCAGGCCGGTGGTGCGGCATCAGACGGTAGGTCACGTATCATTGAACGAGTACCTAACGCCTTACACCAGCGAACCCCGTTTTTTGTGGGGTCGCCTAAAATGGTAGAGAAAGCAGAAGCGTTCATGGCATATGTTGGCTCGTGACACGGGGTACCGAAGCGGTAAATAAGAGCCCAAAAAGAGGTTGAACGTTGGTCTTTATAGGGCCCGCTGAGTGTCTCTGAGCGTTGCCTTACATGCGCTCCATGGTTTCTATTCCCAGTAGCTCTAAGCCTTGTTGTAGGCGTTGGGCAACGTTCTTACTGAGTTGTAAGCGGCTGTTACGGGTATTGTCGTCGACATCGCTTTTTAATATAGGGCACGCTTCGTAAAACGTCATAAACAAGCTGGCGAGGTCATATAAATACGTGCATAAAATATGCGGCATAGCGTCGGCACTAACGTGCTCAAGTGCCTCGTCAAATTGCAATGTTTTCAGTACCAATGATTTTTCTTGGGGTTCTGTTACGCAGAGTTCGCCGGAGAAACTATTAAGGTCGATATTGGCTTTACGGAATATGCTACATATACGTGCATAGGCGTACTGCATATACGGCCCGGTATTGCCTTCAAAACTCAGCATAGCGTCCCAGTTAAAGATGTAATCATTGGTGCGCGTTTTAGATAGGTCGGCATATTTTACGGCCCCTATGCCTACTTTTTGAGACACTTCTTTTATTGTCGCAGCGTCTAATTCCGGATTTTTTTCACTAACGATTGTGTGTGCACGTTCAATAGCCTCGACCAGTAAGTCGGCGAGTTTTACGGTGCCGCCGCTTCGTGTTTTAAACGGTTTACCATCGGCGCCCATCATGGTGCCGAAGGGATGATGTTCGAGGTTGACCCATTCATCGACAAAACCTGCTTTGCGTGCAACGGTGAATACTTGCTGCATGTGCAACGATTGGCGAGCGTCAATAAAATAAAGTATGCGATTAGCTTTTAAGGTGTTGGCGCGATAGCGCAGTGCCGCCAAGTCGGTAGTGGCGTATAAATATCCGCCGTCTTTCTTTTGAATGATAACAGGGCTGGGGTTCCCATTTTTATCGGCAAGCTCTTGCAGGAAAACGACTTGAGCACCGTCATCTTCGACTGCTAGCGCTTGGGCTTTTAGAGCCGTTACGGTGGGGGCTAAATCTTCATTGTATGCGCTTTCGCCGCGAACGTTAGACGCGTTCAGTGTGACATTCAGCGTTTGGTAAATATCTTCGCTATGCTTCAGCGATACATTTTTAAATTGTTCCCAAAGCCTTAATACCTTTGCATCGCCAGATTGTAACGCGACCACGTATTGGCGTGCTCGGTCTGCGAAAGCGGTGTCTTTATCGAAGTGAGCTTTTGCTTGTTGGTAGAAGCCTTCTAAATCTTTTAAGGCGAGTTCAGCGCGTTCTCCATCACCTAGCTGCTCTTCGAGTTCGGCAATGAGCATACCAAACTGAGTGCCCCAGTCGCCGACATGGTTTTGGCGTATCACCTTGTCGCCACGAAACTCTAATATGCGGGCGATGGCGTCGCCAATAATAGTAGAGCGCAAATGCCCCACATGCATTTCTTTGGCAAGGTTTGGTGAAGAATAATCGATAACGACGGTTTGGCTATCGATACGCTCTTGTGCGGGCATATCGTACTGTTTGGCTAACCATGTACTGGCTAAATGAATATTGATAAATCCTGGGCCGGCGATGTCTATTTTTTCTGCAATGCCGTTAAGGTCCAGGTGATCGACGATTGTTTGCGCCAGTACGCGGGGGTTGGTTTTCATCGCTTTAGCGGCAGCCATAGCGCCATTGGCTTGGTAATCACCAAAACCGGCCTTTTTACTGATGGCAACATGAGGGCTATAGTCGCTAGGAATACCGGCATCTGACATGGCATGGCGTACACGATCGGCGAGAAAACTACGAATATTCATGGTAATAATATCTTGAATGCTGAAGGAAGCGCGATTGTAACGGCATGGCTGTCAGAAGCAAGTTTGTGGGTCAAGAAACCAACGAGTTTTAACGAGGGTAGGTATTGCCACTCAGGGCGGATAAATAGGCTATAGGTTTACAGCGCGTTAGCATAGAGAATAGCGAGGCTGTTCTATAATGGTAGACGAGATAAAGAAGCGTAAACGAATACGACGGAGAAGGGATGGGTATGACAACAAATATTGTAACTGAGCGCGACGCAGGCGTATTGATGATCACCTTGAATCGTGTCAATAAGAAGAATGCACTTAATCAGGCCATGTATCAGGCGCTGGCGGAAACGCTGAATGCGGCGGCGGATAACCAAGCGGTAAGGGTCGTGTTGATAACGGGTGTGGAAGATTGTTTTTGCAGCGGTAACGACCTCGCCGATTTTGCTAATTTTATGGCGGAGCCGGAGAAGCTGGCAGGCAGTGAGAACCCCACACTGGCCTTTATGTTAGCTCTGGAAAAATGTCCTAAACCGGTGGTGGCGGCAGTCTCTGGCCCCGCAGTGGGCATAGGAACAACAATGCTTTTACATTGTGATTTAGTTTATTGTGCAGAAAATACAGCGTTTTCGTTGCCTTTCGTTAATTTGGGCTTAAGGCCAGAGTATGCCAGTTCATATTTGCTGCCGAGATTAGCGGGCCATGCGCGAGCGGCAGAATGGATATTATTAGGTGAGCCTTTTGGCGCAGAGGCGGCTTATCAAGCGGGCTTGGTTAATGGCGTAGTGGATGATCCTCTTTTAAAAGCACGCGAAGTGTGCCACAAGTTGGCGGCTCAAGCGCCTATAGCCGTTCGTGAGGCGAAGGCGTTGCTAAAGTTATCGGGTCGAAAGGCGGTGAGCGATACGTTGAATACAGAGCTCCAAAGCTTTGTCGCGAGCTTGTCGAGCCCTGAGTTTGGAGAGGCGGTAACGGCTTTTTTTGAAAAGCGTCCAGCCGATTTTTCTAAAATTTAAATAGTGGATTACCAGGAACAGGTTAATTATATGAGCCAAATACCGTTGGATTTTAGTGGGTATACCGTAATGGTGGTAGGTGGCACCAGCGGTATTAATCGTGGTATTGCTGAAAGCTTTGCACGGGCGGGCGCGAAGGTGGCGGTGGCGAGCCGTAGTGAAGAAAAAGTGGAAGATACGGTCGCGGCGCTGTCGGTATTAGGCGCCGAAAGCATGGGGTTTGCTGCTGATGTACGCGATCAGGCGTCGATTAAAAAGGGCTTCGAGGACGTTGAACGCGTATTGGGTAAGTTTGACGTTTTAGTGAGCGGCGCGGCAGGAAACTTTCCTGCGCTGGCCAATGGTATGTCGGCGAATGGTTTTAAATCGGTGGTCGATATCGATTTACTCGGTACGTTCCATGTAATGCAAGCGGCTTACCCTCATCTTAAAAAACCGGGCGCGAGTATTATTAATATTTCTGCGCCTCAGGCTTTTTTACCGATGGTGGCACAATCTCATGTGTGTGCGGCGAAGGCTGGTGTAGATATGATAACCCGGACATTGGCGATGGAATGGGGCCCAAAAGGTATTCGTGTGAACAGTGTGGTGCCCGGGCCTATTGAGGGTACCGAAGGCATGAAGCGTTTGGCGCCTACCCCAGAGCTGGTTTCGCAAGCCACGCAGAGCGTACCCCTTAAACGCTTGGGGCAGCCCGATGATATTGGGAATGTTTGCTTGTTTTTAGGTTCTTCGTTAGCTAGCTATGTGAGTGGTACGGTCATACCGGTAGATGGCGGCTGGGCATTGGGGGGCGTTTCGGCGTTCAGCGCAACGCTTGGTGATTTTATGATGCAAATGTCGGAAGAGTAATGGCGCTGTCTGGTTTTGCATTGAATAGACCTTAAACCACACCCTTGCTATGATCGCGCCTTGCCCATTGGGGGGCGCCATTAACGCAAGAGGGCCGTATGACTGTAAAAGTTACCCAGCTGATCCTTAAGTTCAGTTGTAATGACCAGCCTGGAATAGTGGCGTCTGTCGCTAGTCTGTTTTCTCTCCAAGGGTTCAATATTCGCGAGTCGTCACAATTTGAAGATGTGACAACGCGTCGTTTTTTTATGCGTACGTTACTTGAGTCGGTCGAAGGGCCTAAAAGCCTTACTGATGTCACTTCGGCTTTTCAGTCTGTTGCTGATCGTTACCAAATGGATTGGACACTCACTAACGGCACAAAACGCACCAAGGTGTTAATTGCTGTTTCTCAGTGGGGGCATTGCCTTAATAATTTACTGAATGGCTGGAAGCACGGCACATTACCTGTCGATATAGTGGGAGTGGTGTCTAATCATGATGATATGCGCTCGCTTAGCGAATGGTACGATGTGCCTTATCACTATTTACCGGTGACTAAAGAGACTAAGGTCGAACAAGAAGCTCAAATGTTAGGCTTGATGACTGATACCGGCGCTGAGCTATTAGTGCTCGCGCGATACATGCAAATACTGTCCGACAACCTCTGTAAGCAATTGTCAGGGCGCGCTATTAATATTCATCATTCGTTCTTACCCGGTTTTAAAGGCGCGAAGCCTTATCATCAAGCGTATGAACGTGGCGTAAAACTTATTGGGGCTACGGCGCATTACGTAACCGCCGAGTTGGATGAAGGGCCTATTATTGAGCAGGAAGTGGAGCGTGTGACACACGCGAATTCACCAGAAGAGCTTGTAGAATTGGGCCGTAATACCGAAGCCGTTGTATTGCAGCGTGCGGTGCGGTGGCATGCAGAGCATAGGGTTTTATTGAACGGTAAGAAAACCGTGGTATTTGCGCGTTAAGTCTTTAACGCGACGTTGCAGCAGTACAACCGTGCAACCGTGCAACACACGGTGTTGATGGTAAGCGGTCAGGCCGGAGCCTGACATCGGCGGCTAGGGTAACAGACTGTAGTGGCTGAGTATTCTAGCCTGCGATTATTAGCCCTCATTGACTGCGGGAATACATTTTAGCAATGCCTGAAATGGGTGTTGTACTCGTTTTCCGTCCTCTCTTTTTATTTGACTTCTACATGAATATCCCGTGGCTAACAGTTGAGTGGTCTCAATATTGGCTACGGGTTTTTTCCAGCTCAAGGCATATATTTTTTTAGAGGTTTCCTGGTTGCGAGCTTCATGGCCGTAGGTGCCTGACATGCCGCAACAGCCTAACGATAAAATATCCAGCGTATGCCCTAGCGCTTCAAAAACCAGTTTCCATTGATCGCGTTCTTTTGTGGCATGGCTTTGCTCAATACAGTGCGGCATTAATGTAAAGGTTTGGCCTTGATCGGTGGCATGGGTTTGCAGGCGTTCTAGGTTTTGACTCAGCCATTCCTGTAGTAATAAAACATTGGGCGCACTGTGTTCGCTATCTTCATTTTGCAAGAATTTTTTATATTCGGCGCGATAGGTGTAGGTCATTGATGGGTCTACGCCGATCAAGGCAATTCCGGCATCAGAAAAACGATTGAGCATTTTTGAATTGCGGCGAGCGACGCGTGTAAACCAATTTAAGAACCCATGTACATGCAATGGTTTTCCGTTGGCTTTATAAGGGGCGATATAGGGCGTAAACCCAAGAGCGCGCAGTAATAATACAATATCTATAATTAAGGGCGTTTCGAAATAGCGTGTAAACGCATCTTGTACAATGACAACGGTATTCGCTTTTTCGGCATCACTCATTCGATTGATCACGCGTATATCGGCTACTTCTATCGCGTGCTTTCGTAGCGATACGCGAGAAATTTGAGGGCCATCGATAAAACCTACCCACTTCTCTAATAGATACTTGATTGGCCTAGCACCCATAACCGTGTTGTAAACCAGTGGTAATTTCGCACATACCGGTAATAGAAACTCCAGCGTGCCCACCAAATAATCTTTTAAGGGGCGTAAATAACGGGTGTGATACAGCGCAATAAAACGCGAGCGAAACTCGGGAACGTCAACTTTTATGGGGCACTGCCCAGCGCAGGCTTTACACGATAAACAGCCAGCCATTGCATCGTACACATCATGAGAAAAATCGTCTTTATTGCGATTACCAATGGCGTTGAACAGTTTGCCCGGAAAATGAGCGAGCGCCGAAAGGCCACTAGTATTTTTCAGCTCCTGCTGAGGCGTTACTTTTTGATCGGATAACAATTTTAACCACGTGCGCACAAGGGAGGCACGGCCTTTAGGGGAGTGAATGCGGTCACGCGTCCCTTTCCATGAGGGGCACATGGCATCGTTGGGGTTCCAATTGTAGCAAGCACCGTTACCGTTGCAGTACACGGCTTCGCTAAAGCTCTTCCACGTGTCTGGCGCTATTTCGCGGTCATATTGCCCTCGTGTAGGCACTTCATTAATTTTTAGTAATTCTATTTCTGCAGAAGGCGTTGCAATTTTTCCAGGGTTAAGTTGGTTATACGGGTCGAAGGCGGCTTTTATGCGTTGCAGCTGTGGGTAGAGTTCACCAAAAAATTTAGGTGAATATTCAGAACGCACACCTTTGCCGTGCTCTCCCCACAAAAGGCCATGATACTGTTGGCATAAATCGGCAACGCGATCGGATATTTCCCACGCCATTTCTTCTTGCTGAGGGTCTTTCATGTCGAGCGCGGGGCGAACATGTAATACGCCGGCATCCACATGGCCAAACATGCCGTATTCCAACTGATAGCCGTCAAGTATTTCACGAAATTCGAGAATAAAGTCGGCGAGATTTTCTGGTGGAACGGCGGTATCTTCTACAAAAGGAACGGGTCGTGCTTCACCTGCGGCGTTGCCAAGTAACCCCACCGCACGTTTGCGCATTGCCCAAATACGCTTTACGGCGTCATCGCCCCATGCGAGTGAGTAGCCAATGCGCCCTGTCGGTTTTATTTCTCCTTCATCGAAATCGGGTGTATTACTGCTATGCCCAATGGATTGTTTGAGGATGTGCGCGAGACGATCAATACCGTCTTGTAATATTTGTTCCGTGTCTCCTGTAAATTCTACGAGATTAATACCCATAATGTTTTGAGTATTATCGTCGGTTAACCCGGTGGTGTTCGCATCGTCAAAGAAGGTTTCAACCTGATCCCAGATGAAATCGTTCATCGCTAAGGTGAGCACTTTTGAATCGATGGTTTCAATAGACGTAGGGTTAGCGCGCATAAGTTCGGTGGCGTCGCGTAATGAACTATTAAAGTCTGAGTACTTTACAATGACTAGTACCGAATGCTTTGGGATGGTGAGTAAATTCAGTTTTGCTTCGGCAACAAATCCGAGTGTTCCCTCGCTGCCACATAAAATATTGTTGAGGTTCAGCTTGCCGTTTTCGTCGCGAATATGGGCTAAATCGTAGCCGGTGAGACAACGGTTTAGCGGCGGAAATACTTCATCTATTAACGCGCCATGTTCTTGTTGAATGGCGTCTACAAGTCTATGGATGTTAGCGCAGCGATCACTACCTTGGCTGAGAGCGTTAAATTCTTCCTCATCCAGTGCGCGGGTTTCGAGCGTTGAACCATCGGCGAGTATCGTTGTAAGTTCCAATACATGGTCGCGGGTTTTTCCGTATACACACGAACCTTGGCCGGACGCATCGGTGTTAATCATGCCGCCAATCGTGGCGCGGTTGCTGGTTGAAAGATCGGGCGCAAAGAATAGGCCGTGTGGTTTAAGTGCGGCGTTAAGCTGATCTTTAACAACACCGGATTGCACCCGTGCCCACTTTTCTTCTACGTTAATGTCGAGCACCGCATTCATGTGACGTGAGGTGTCGACCACAATGCCGTCGGTTAAGGACTGCCCGTTGGTACCAGTGCCGCCGCCACGAGCGGTGAGTACAATGCTTTTGTAGTCCGGCTCGCCGGCGAGCTTGGTTAGGGTAATGAGATCATTAATATCGCGCGGATGAACAATACCTTGTGGCAGCACTTGATACAGCGAGTTATCAGTGGCTAAGGATAATCGATGCCCCATGTCAGAGACGATTTCGCCGGAAAACCCTTTGTTGGCCAGTGCTTCTAAAAAAACCAAGTACTGCGTTTGCTGGTCGTTGAACGGGGTTAATTTAGGGATCATAACAGCGCTATCCTGTGCCAGCGGCAATAACAAAGCTTCGCAGCTAGACTATAGTAAACATATGGTGAACGAGAGTGGCGCATTTTAAACCCTTGTCACGGCTGGGTCACCTGTAGGAGAAGAATGAACGTCGTTGCGCAATTTAATGATAGTTTCGAACGAAATGTGTCTAATCATTTTGAGCTTTTTTTTCGCACGTTTTATAACCATTTCGAGGCGCTATCGCCGCAAATTAGCGCTGTATTTGCACACACCGTTGAATCCCGCCGACATGAAATGCTTGAAGATTCCATCTTGATGTTAATGAGTTGTTCTGCAGGTAAGGAAGCATCCGTCGAACTTAAGCATTTGGCGAGTTTTCATGCAAGGCAAGGGATTGATGTAAGGATGTACGACGATTGGTTTGAGGCGTTGATGCAAACGCTAACTGAACTTGATGATACGTTTTGCGATGCAGATAGACATGCCTGGCAGGAAATGCTGTTACCCGGTATAAGGTATATGAAGGATTATCATGAATAAGTGACTACTGAATAACTTCCAACCTATCTCCCAGCTGTAACCCCCTCGCTCTTGCCTTTTCCGTACCGCCTTCTAATATCGCATTCATACCAAACGCGGGTGCTTTATTGCTCCCTGGCATGGGGTTGATGGCGGTTAGCTGTTTGAAAGGTACTGCATTAGGCAGGCGTTCGCTGGTGTCGGGGTTGAGTGTAATAATAGAGCAACGTTGGCATGGGTCTATCAGCGAAAACTCAAAGCCAGAGGCGTTGTGTCGAAGCGCCTTGACATGATGCTCTGCGAAGCCCGGTAATCCGCTGAAAACAATATTGGGCCTGAAGTGGCGTATGTCTACTTCCGGTAAGTGTTGAAGGCTCAGTGAAAGGTTTAACGCGTAGAGCGATAGTGCATTGGCCACAAGAAATGGCGCGGCATCGGCAAAGTGTGTGGCATCGGCACCAAATCGATCGGGGTAGCCTGGTAAACGTGGCACGCGTTTGTCAAAATAACCGAGGAAAAGGGGTTCGTCAGAATCTAGAGCGTTGGTCACCCATTCGTTGACTGCGGTGTCGGCAATAAAGGCCGTAGCCTCATCGCGCCATATATGAATAATTTGGGTGCGCGCGTCTTCTATGTCGGGGAGTGTTACGGGGCAGGGCGCAATGGCTTTATCAGCATCGTTAAAATATAAATTAAATCGTTTGCCATCACGTCGAATACGAATGAGGCCCAATCTTGGGTTTTTACGTTGGCTTAAAAACACGCCGTCTTTATTTAAAATAACCCACTCACGATCACCCGAGATACCCTTCGCAGAAATTGAGCATTGAGCTAGGCCAACGCCGGCACAAGATTTAACCGGGTAGTGATACAAGCCTGTAATCGTAACTTCCACGTTCTACCTATTTTTACTTATCGACTTGCGCTGAATTGCAAAAGTACGCTTTGGGCACCTACCAATTACGGTAATGTTAAGGCTTTCTGTTCTCGAAAGCCGCTAATTGTGCTGCGGTGGCAGGCTTTTGGTGTTTCGCTTTCCAGTCATCATAGGGCATACCGTAGACTTTTTCGCGCGCTTGGTCGTAATCGACTTCAATCCCTTGCTCTTGTGCAGCCGCGGCGTACCACTTGGCGAGGCAGTTTCGACAAAATCCCGCAAGATTCATCAACTCAATATTTTGTACGTCTTTGCGTGAGTCTAAATGTTTGAGTAGCTTCTGAAAGACCGCCGCTTCTATAGCGTTGTTCGTTGAATTGCTCATGGGAGGTTTCCTCTGCTAGCCAATATGGGCGTTGAGATTAACGCCATTTAAACAATTACGAAAGGGTAATAATACAATTAATTTGAACGACAGTCGCGCCCTGTATTGGTGCGATATTTTGGCTTGAACGACGCCTTATTGGGGTGAAAGCGATCGTTACGGACACGAGAGTGATTTCAAAGTGGGCGCGACCGCACCTTTATGGTGCTTGATTATGCGGTAGTGGTGTCCAAAAAACAGTCTAGAATCCTTTGTTGTACGGTGGTGTGATTTTTAAGTCTTTGTATTTTATACATTTATTATATTTTTTCTGATTTTTTATAGGTTTGGTTTCTTTTTTGCATTAGTCAATATGACTGGCGAGCAATGTGTCTCCTCCAAAACCAGTCTGGTGCAAATCTATTAAAAAATATGTGGCAAAACTATGACTTATTCCACTCCCCAAAACCCTGCTATTCGGCCGCAGAGCACGAAAGTTGGAAAAGTTTGGTTGGTAGGCGCTGGCCCTGGCGACCCCGACCTCCTTACGGTTAAGGCCTTGCGTGTAATACAGCAGGCAGACCTCATTCTTTTTGATAACTTGGTTAGTCAAGATATTCGTGCGCTATTCCCGCACGCCGTGCCGGCCTTCTACGTGGGTAAGCGTAAAGATGATCACAGTATTGCTCAACAAGACCTTAATGCCTTGTTATTAAAAAAGGCCAATCAGGGGCTGAGTGTTGTGCGCATAAAGGGCGGTGACCCTTTCGTATTTGGCCGTGGTGGTGAAGAGTTAATGGCTCTAATCCAGGCGGGAGTTGATGCCGAGGTTGTACCCGGTATCACGTCGGCATCGGGTTGTACTACTGCCGCAGGAATACCGCTAACGCATCGCGGTGTTGCGCAAGGCTGTACCTTTGTTACAGCCCACGGAGAAACCGAATTACATTTGGATTGGCATTCACTCGCACATATTGGACATACACTGGTTTTCTATATGGGCGTGAGCCGAGCGCACGTAATTGTCAAAAATCTAATCGGTAATGGTTTGGCCGCTAATACGCCTGCCGCCATTATCGAAAATGGATGCCGCCCCGATCAGCGTGAAATTATTGGTCATTTGGGCGAGCTGAGCCAAATGGTAGAAAAGAATAAGGTCCAATCGCCCGCGCTAATTATAGTGGGCGAAGTTGTCAATCTTTCAAGCCAGCTTCGTGCAGTCCCCCAGATGGACATGTTGAACAAGAGCTGTGCCTAAGCACTGTAAGAATTTTTGAGGAAAAAAAATGAGCAAGCAAAGAATTGTAGTCGTTGGTAACGGCATGGTGGGGCACAAGTTAATTGATAACTTAATCAAACACGAAAATGCCGACCAATATGACGTTATCACGTTTTCGGAAGAGCCTCGTTTAGCCTATGACCGCGTGCAGTTAAGTGCGTATTTTTCGGGGTCAACGGCTGACGATTTGATGCTAACGTCCGAAGCATATTACGAAGAAAATGGCGTTAAGTATGTGCTTAATGAAAAAGTTGTTGAGCTTAAAACCGCCGAAAATAAAGTTGTAACGGCGAGCGGTCGAGAAGAAAGTTACGATAAATTAGTGCTTGCGACGGGCTCCTTTCCGTTTGTCCCCCCTATCCCAGGAAAGGATCAACCGCACTGCCTAGTTTACCGCACCATAGAAGATTTAGAGGCCATTACCGCGTCTGCGAGTGAGAGCAAAGTTGGTGTTGTTGTGGGTGGCGGGTTGTTGGGTTTAGAAGCTGCAAATGCCTTGCAAAATTTAGGGTTAGAGGTGCATGTTGTTGAGTTTGCACCGCGACTGATGGCTGTACAGCTCGATGAAGGTGGTGGCGAATTACTTCGCAGTAAAATTTCCAGTTTAGGTGTGAATATCCATACTGAGAAAAACACACAAGATATTGTAGCGGGAGAAAATGCACGTTACAGAATGAATTTTGCTGATGGATCACATCTCGAAACGGATATGATTTTATTCTCGGCCGGTATTCGTCCACAGGATGAACTCGCACGCCAATATGACATTGCTATCGGCGAACGAGGCGGGATTGTCATCGACAATAACTGTCAAACCTCTGTTGAAAACGTGTATGCGGTTGGTGAGTGCGCGCTCTGGGAAGGGCGGATTTATGGATTGGTTGCACCGGGTTATACCATGGCCAAAGTTGCCGTATCCCATATGACCGGTGGCCAAGAACAATTTACCGGTGCCGATATGAGCACCAAATTAAAACTGCTTGGCGTCGACGTGGCGAGTGTTGGTGATGCACAAGGACGTACGCCAGGCTGCTTAAGTTACGTTTATCAAGATGGCGTTAACGGCGTGTATAAACGCATTATTGTGTCAGAAGATAAAACTCGCTTGCTAGGTGCCGTACTGGTTGGTGATGTAGAGGCCTATGGAACGCTTCAGCAAATGTGCGTCAACAGCATGGATTTACCTGAGACACCCGAAGCGCTTATTTTGCCGGCACTGGAAGGTGGAGCCGCATCAGCAGGAATGGGTGTTGATGCGTTGCCAGAAGGCGCGGTTATTTGTAGTTGTAACGATGTGACGAAAGGCCAGATTTGTTGTGCCGTACAAGACGGGGCTGCCACGATTGGTGATATTAAATCGGCCACAAAAGCGGGCACAAGTTGTGGTGGTTGTGTTGCGTTAGCCACGCAAGTTATGAACAGTGAACTGGAAAATCTTGGTGTAGAAGTTAACACCGATCTTTGCGAGCACTTTGCCCATACACGGCAAGAGCTACATCACATTGTACGCGTGGAAAAAATTAAAACGTTTGACGCGCTTATCGAAACACACGGTAAAGGTTTAGGCTGCGATATTTGTAAACCAACCGTCGGTTCAATTTTAGCGAGTTGCTGGAATGATTATGTGCTCGAGGATAATCATGCACCTCTGCAAGATACCAATGATTATTTTATGGCGAACATGCAGAAAAACGGAACTTACTCGGTTGTGCCGCGCGTGCCAGGTGGTGAAATTACGCCTGATAAATTAATTGTATTGGGGCAGGTCGCTAAGACCTATAACTTGTATACCAAAATTACGGGCGGCCAGAGAATAGATTTGTTTGGTGCGCAGCAACATGAACTGCCTCTTATTTGGAAAGAACTTGTAGAGGCTGGTTTTGAAACCGGGCATGCCTACGGGAAATCGTTAAGAACCGTTAAATCCTGTGTGGGTAGTACATGGTGTCGTTACGGCATGCTCGACAGTGTGGGAATGGCCATACGTTTAGAAGATCGTTACAAAGGGCTGCGTTCTCCCCATAAAATAAAATTTGCCGTATCTGGTTGTACACGAGAGTGTGCCGAAGCGCAAAGTAAAGATATTGGCGTTATCGCAACAGAAACAGGGTGGAGTTTGTATACCTGCGGTAATGGGGGTATGAAACCACGTCATGGCGATTTGTTTGCAACAGGGCTCGATGATGACATGCTGATCAAATATATCGATCGTTTGTTGATGTTCTATGTTCGCACCGCTGACCGTTTACAGCGCACCTCTGTTTGGATGGACAATCTTGAAGGCGGTTTAGATTATCTAAAATCGGTTGTGGTTGACGATAAACTCAATGTTGCCAGCGAACTGGAAAATGAAATGAGCCATGTGGTAGGGACGTATCAGTGCGAGTGGAAAACGACGCTTGAAAACCCAGAAAAGCTTAAACGCTTCCGTACGTTTGTGAACAGTGACGAAAAAGATAATACCGTTGTTTTTGTAGAAGAGCGTGCGCAAATTCGCCCCGCTACTGAAGAAGAATTAATTAAATTTGTTGAATCTGAAGAGCCTGTATCAGCCTAGGAGATTGCGTTATGAGTACGACCGAATTGAACTGGGTATCGGTATGTGATGCCAATGATTTAACGCCATTCTTGGGTGTAAGAGCGCTGCTTGAAAAAGAGCAGGTGGCCATTTTTAAAGTGAAAGATGCGCTATATGCTGTAAATGCCATAGACCCGTTTACCAAAACGGCTATTTTGGCTCGGGGTATTGTAGGTGATTTACAGCAGCAAATAGTGGTTGCTTCGCCATTGTATAAACAGCATTTTAATTTAGAAACCGGTGTTTGCTTGGAAGATGAAACGGTAAGTGTTAAGACCTACTCGATTCGTGAACAAGATGGAAAAATACAATTAGCGGCAGGATAACGTCCGTACTTAATTGATCCGCTGACATGATAAACGACAGCAGGAACGCCATAATGGGGTTCCTGCTAAATACACATGGGGGAACGACTTAATGCTGTTTGGTCGAAACAAGAAAAACCCAATTAAAATTCGAAACAAAGGTGCCGTGGAGTGGAAGTACTCTACGTGCGGTTATTGTTCGGTTGGGTGCTCCATTGAGATTGGTATGAACGAAGATGGTGTACCCGTGACCACGCGTGGCGTAGGTGGCGCGGATGTCAATCGTGGAAAGTTGTGTATTAAAGGTTTAACCGAAGCCCAAATATTTGATTCCGTGGGTCGTGGTACACGTCCGAAAATTCGGCAGAAGTCGTTCGACGAATGGGAAGACACCACATGGGATAATGCGCTCGATAAAACGGCCGATGAATTTAAACGTATTCAAGAGAAATACGGTCGCGATTCTGTGGCTATTATTTCAACCGGTCAGATCATGACTGAAGAATTCTACACCTTGGGTAAGCTAGTTAGAGGGGTAATAGGCACGAATAACTACGATGGCAATACCACCTTATGTATGGCTTCGGCGGTATCAGGTTATAAACGTTCCTTTGGCTCCGACGGGCCTCCTGGGTGTTACGGCGATTTTGAACATACTGAATGTTTAATGGCTTTTGGTTCGAATTTGCCAGAGCAACACCCTATTATCTATTGGCGATTGAAAGAAGCATTAGAAAAACGAAAATTTCCGGTCATTGTGATAGACCCTCGCGTCACAATGTTTTCTCAGTTTGCAGATATGCACTTAGCCATTACGCCCGGAACAGATCTTGTTCTTCTAAATAGCCTCGCCTATGTGATTTTAGATGAAGGCCTAGAAGACCGTGCGTACATTGACGCTAGCTGTAGTAATTACGAAAAGTTTTCTAAAACCGTAGCCGATTACGATCCTGTGTCGGCGTCCAAAATTTGCGGAATTGATGAAGATACTATTCGAAACGTTGCGCGGCTATATGCCAAAGCGGGTTCGGCTATGTCGATTTGGACAATGGGTATCAATCAGAGTACCCATGGCTCGGACGGTGTGTGCGGTATCAATAATTTAAATTTAATCACGGGTAATATCGGCAAACCAGGAGGCACAAGTTTGTCGATTACAGGGCAAAATAATGCGATGGGCACACGTGAGTGGTCCTCGTGTTCAGGGTTGCCTGGGTATAGGGCGTTAGAAAAACCAGAGCACCGTGAAGAGGTTGCAACGTTTTGGGGAATTGATTCAAGCTTTTTTCCCGAAAAACGAGGTTTAGTCGAAACAGATATTTTTCCTGCCATCGAAACGGGCCAGATTAAAGCGTTATGGCTGGTCGCAACCAATCCCATGACATCAATGCCAAACTCCGCTCGTATTCGTAAAACGTTTGAAAAACTGGAGTTTTGCGTGGTGCAAGATTGTTACGAAGATGTTGAAACAACGCAGTATGCGAATGTTTATTTACCTGCGGCGCTCTGGGCTGAAAAGCGTGGGTGTTTTACCAATACTGAGCGACGCGTAAACCTGACCAACCCAGTGGTGAAGCCCATAGGTGAGAGTAAATCTGATTTTTGGATATTTACTCAGTTAGCTAAGCGGTGGGAGCAGGGACAAAAAATCACATTCCCAGACGATACAGAAGAAGTATTTGAGGAGATGAAAGCGTTATCTAAAGGCGCTCATCGTATGTTGGATATTTCCGGTATGAGCTATGACCTTATTGAAAAGTCGCGTGGTATTCAGTGGCCTTTCCGTGAAGGGCAAGACAAAGGTTCGGCACGTTTGTATACCGACGGTGTCTTCCAGCACGGTGACGGCAAAGCCAAACTCATGGACATGCCTTATATTGAAAACAACGAATGCCCTTGCGAAGACTTTCCCTTCTGGCTTAACAGTGGCCGTGTAGTCGAGCACTTTCACACCCGCACAAAAACAGGAAAAGTTGGAAACTGTAATAAGTTTAGCCCAACACCCTATATGGAAATAAACCCTGATGCGGCGGCCGATTTGGGCGTTAAACATATGAGTTATGTTCGCCTTGTGTCTCGGCGTGGTGATGCCGTTGTGCTCGTGCAAACCACGCAACGTGTTGCTCGTAATATGGTCTTTATTCCCATGCATTTTCACGATTGCATTAATCGTCTGTCGCTAGGGTTGCTCGACCCTTATTCTCGACAGCCAGCCTTTAAACAATCAGCCGTTCGCATTGAACACATTGACCAAAAAGAAGCGGCTCGTCTTAACGTTGAAATGCGCGCGTTCTAGGGGAATACACTATGTTTGAAGTGAGAGATGACGAACCCGGTTATGCAAAACTATTTGACCCCATAACGGACGAGAAAAATCGTTACGGTGCCGATATAAAATTAACGCCCGTAGAAGATAACGGCGTTAGTTTACGTATTAATGGTGATGAGGGGATAGGCAGTAATCCAAACCGTACGAAGCAGCACGCCTTTCATTTTACAGCGGACAACTGCATTGGGTGTCATGCCTGTGAAGCGGCTTGTAGCGAAAAGAACGATTTACCTCCACATCTTAGTTATCGCTCCGTGGGTTACGTAGAAGGTGGAACATTCCCTAACTTTACACGCATGAATATTTCAATGGCGTGCAATCATTGCGATGATCCTGTGTGTCTAAAGGGTTGCCCCACTCGCGCGTATACGAAACACCCCGAGTATGGAGCGGTTATTCAAGACCCTGATATTTGTTTTGGTTGTGGTTACTGTACCTGGGTATGCCCCTATAATGCCCCACAGCTCGACCCCGTGAATGGCCAAGTTGAAAAATGTAATATGTGTGTCGATAGGCTTGAAGTAGGTCTTAAGCCCGCGTGTGTATCAGCCTGTATTGGCAATGCGCTTAATTTTGGTGTGGTAGAAAACATGCCTGAAAATCGTGAGCAAATCGAAACGCAAATTCCTGGCTTTCCCGATCCTTCAATCACTAACCCCAATATTCGTTTTCAGCAAGTCAAAACCATGCCGCGAGAAGTTACGCGAACTGACTCCATGCCTGTGAAATACCATAAAAGTAATATCGATGGACAATACAAACCTGTTGTCGATCAAAAAGATGGAATAGAAAAGCACTGGAATATTAAGCGTTTATCTTCGCGAGAAAACCCATTGGTATTATTCACGTTGGTAACGCAAGCGGCTATTGGTGTATTTGCGGTTGCGTTTTTGGGTGGGATACTCGGCGTGCCGGCATTAAGCGCTGCAATGGATTCGATTATGTATGTACCCATGATTGCCATTGCGTTTGGGTTGGCGGGTTTTGGGCTGTTTTTATCCACGACCCACTTAGGTAAACCAATACGTTTTTACCGTGGGTTTAATAACCTTCGACATTCTCCCGTGAGCCGTGAAGGGGCTGGCGTAGCGGTATTTATGGGCTTCGCGGGCTTACACTTGCTTACCATGCTGCCGAGTAACGGGCTGTTTCAAACGTTGTTCGGTGATGGGCTTGTTGCTTATATGGTAATGCCTTCCATTGTTACCGGAGGGCTAGCGTTTTGTGGCAGTTTAGTCGGTTTGTATTATATGTACCGCTGCTACCGCATTAAGGCGCGCCCGTTCTGGGATCACTGGCAAACGGCTACCACTTTTGTGGGCAGCGCGTTGGCGATGGGTGGTGTAGTGGTTGGGTTAATGAACGTGCCTTACTTGGCGTTATTGGGTGGTGACTATAGCGCGCTACTGTCCACTCTAGGGCCTGTGATTGTGCTTGGATTAGTGATGGAAGGGCTTGGTTTGTACCGGCACGCTAAAGATCTGAACGGAGCCGAAACGGAAGGCGCTGTTTCGCATTACATTCAATCGACAACCTTTGGTAAAAGCTACCTTCTTAGAAACACGTTAATAGCGTTGAATAGTGTGGCTGTTGCTGCTTTGAGTATTGCGGCTATTAACGGGTGGCTAGCGATTAGCTTATGGGGTTTTGTCGGGCTCAGTTTGATTGCCTCTGCGCTAATTGGTCGTGCTATTTTTTATGTGTTGGTGGTTCCAACCACGATGCCCGGCGCGTTCTTCTGGAAAAATAAAGCGTTTGAAGAGCACGCGCGAGAAATTGGCTTGGCCGCCAACCCAGCGGTAGGTGTAGCGACATGGAAACACTAATGTAATTTGCTTTTTGCACCAGTTGGAGCGGCTTCGGCCGCTCTTTTTTTTGCCGGAAGATTAAGGATTATTCGCCGTTTTCGCAACGTTTAAAATAGCCGCTACTGCGGGCTTAGGTTTTTTGTTTCGGTCGTAAGGCAAGGTATAGTTTGTTCGGTTGGGTATGGGGTAATCGTTCTTCCATGACATATCGTCGTGTACGCCCCAAAAGGTTACGCGATCGATAGCATCTTTATACTGGTAGAAAATACCGAAGAGTTCGGCGTATCGGTTTGCCAGTTGTTGTTGGACATCATTCGGTAAACCGTTGGCGTATGGGTCTAGGTAGGCCTTAAATTCCTCTTCTTGAAATTGAGGGTGCATCATGCCGGTACCAATAATTTGGCCTTCACGTGTTAAGGGCAGTACATCAATATCGAGTTCGGTAATCATGACTTTAATACCGAGTGCTGAATAGGCTTTAATGGCCTCTTCAATATAGCGGTTGTCGGGGTAATTGAGCCCCCAATGCCCTTGAATACCCACGCCATCTATACGTAGTCCCTCAGCCTGAAGCATTTTTATCATACGAACAATGCCGTCACGTTTTTTGGGCCGCCACGCGTTAAAGTCGTTATAGTAGAGTTCGGTGTTTGGGGCGTATTGGGCGGCAAACTTAAAAGCCGATTTTACCATGGTGTCGCCATCGCCAACGCCGTTTACCCACGTTGTTGGCCGGTAAGAACCGTCATCGGCAATAACTTCGTTGACCACATCCCATGCGTGAACCTTTCCAGCGTATCGACCTGCAACCGTTTCTATATGGCTACGCATTTGCTCAATTTGCGCTGTAGGTGAGAGGGGTTCGCCATTCTCATCGTTAAAAAACCATTGTGGTGTTTGATTATGCCACACCAGCGTATGGCCAACGATAAACATATTATGCGCTTTACCGAATTCAACATAGGCGTCGGCAGGGGCAAAATTATACACCCCAGGTTGTGGGTTAATAGGCGCGGCTTTCATACCGTTTTCGATGGTAATTGTATTGAATTGCGTTGTGACAATGGTTTGGGTCTCGGCATCTTCGCCAGAGATTATCGCGTGATTTGTTGCGCTCCCCACTAAGAAAGCCGCTTTAAAGGCTGTTTTGAGAGGTATGTTTTCTGGTGTTGCTTGTGGTTTAGTGCAGCCACTTAATGCCAGTGCAGTGATTAGGACAGGTAAAAATAATTTCACGGTGTACCACCTTTGGGTTGTTTTTATTCCAGAAGAATGGAGTGTTTATAGGGGGGAAGGCTCTATGCTGGTTAATAAAACATAATGAGTGAAAGGCTTCAAGCTTTCGGAGAACGGGAAGGGTACGGCAATGACAGGCGCTGCATGGCGTTTGTAAAAAAGCGTGTGAGTTGAGTACTATTGTAATTCGGTTAAATTAAACCATAGCTCGGGGCGGTCTAACGGGGTTTTGGAACTTAAATTGGGGTTTGGAAGTTCAAATACAGTGCGTTTAGAAAGACGCGCCGCGCTGAAATACGCATCGTGATACTGGTAAAACAATCGTGTGAAAGACCCGTCTTTTATGGCGATCTCGAACCCTTTTTCGAGTGTTGTTGCGAGCCGTTCATTTTTGGGCGAGACGAAAAAATAAAAGGCAGTGGGATAGTGAAGGAGAAGTGTTTCTTCTATATGTAGTAGCTGCGCATCGGGCAACTCGGTTTCATGCCAAATTTCAAATGCCGATCGCGGAAAGTAATCTACACGGCCGTGATAAAGCATTTTATATAAATTTTCGCGTGCCGGAGCGGTTATAACGTTTAGGCCTGCATGTTTTAAAATACTGGTGTCGGGCCATCCACGGCCTTGGCCTGCGCGTACGCTTTTGAGTTGCCCAAAGGATTTAATGGTGGAAAATGTATCGATATCGGTGTCTCGTATAAAGAGAAGCCGCCAGCCACTTAGCCCTCTGAAAACGGGATAGCGTATGGGCCGAAGCTCCGATTCCCGACGTGGATTGGTATGTAGCATCGCAATATCCAGTTTATCTGAATCTAAATACCGTGATTCACGTGCTTCTGGAATAGTCGCTATATCGACTTTTTCTAAGCGATACGGTTGACCCGATTTACGTAATACCAAATCGAGCAGTGCGCCGTAGTAGAGGCCTTGCGGTAGATAGACTTTGTCTGCTGGGGCGTATGGGTATTTGACAACAAGTACATCGGTGTTGCTTTGAGCGGGAGGGTTTTTCTGAGCCTTTGCCGCTGTTGATAGAGCAAGCACACACGCTAGGCATAAGAACTTAGTGCAAGATAACGTGCGCATGTATTACGGCAACCCAAATAGAACCATAAAATAATAATAGCCTACAGTTTCGGTATAAGCTGAAAAAGTTACTTTAGACATACCTTATGAACAGTGCACGGCAATGTATAAGGCCGTTCGGTTAGGTTGCTTTGGGTGTGGCGGTTTGCGTTGAGGCTGAGAGGTTGGCGTTTGAAATGCCTGCAGATGTTCGTATCCTACGTGCGGCCATATCCACCCCGATATTCATTAACGCCGCCACTATCACCAATAAAAAGGCTTTGTCGTAGCGAATCTCTTCAAATGCCGAGTCTATATAAAACCCTAATGTTGTTACGCCCAATAACCCCAAAATGGCGGATTCGCGCATGATGACCTCCCAGCGATAGAGCAATAGGGTGAGTAATTGCGGGAAAATACGCGGCACTATTTCAAAACTATATAAGTTAACGTTTTTTGGATGATCCGCGCGCAGTGGAAGTTGTTCCGATTGGCGCGCAATAATGTAGCCGATTAAGCCGCTATTGTGGATGGCTAAGGCAAGAATCGCGGGTAGGCCAGATGGGCCGAAAACAAGCAATAGAATAAAGGCTATAACAATTTCGGGCGTGGAGCGCAGCAATAACAGTAAACCGTACCCCGCGATATTGGCTCGGCCAACGATGGGCTTACTCGCAAGGGGAAACAGGATGAGTGCCAAAAGGCCTGTCAGTACTAATGCTAAAAGCGATAGTACGAGCGTATAACCCGCAGCGGGAATGAGTAGTTCGAATAGCTGTGTGCCATACCATTGCGCGGCGGCGAATAGCTTGCCTTCAAGTAATGGCGCGGGCCAAATGTCATGACTAATAAATTGCCAAAAATAGCTGCCGTAAACGGGCGGCGAATCGGGTAACCAAAACCAGGCCGTTACACTATAAAATGGAATGAGTGGCCATTTTAACCAATAGCGTATGCTTGCGATTAAGCCGAAAAACACCCATAAAACACAGGCTGCTTCTGAATACTGCCCTTGCTTAAAGGCCGATTCAAAATAGAAGCCCAACGTAGGTAAACCGATAAACCCTAGTATGGCGCTTGAGCGCAACGCACATTCAAACCGATAGCGTACATAGGTTGTCAGTTCCGGTAGGGATTGTGCAAAGAGCGTATAAAACCATTGGCTAATACCTTTTTTACTTTCGAGGGTAAGGGACGGGAGGGACGATTGTCGGTCAAAAGTTTCGGAAAATATTTTGGCAAAAATACCCGTGTAAGGGATAGCGATTGCGAGTATGCCAGTGACGGCCGATAACCCGAATGTTTGCATTAATATTAGCCCCCAAAACAGCTCGTGCACAGCGCGAATACTGGCGGAAAATACACGAACGCTACGGTGTGCAAACAGTGTTGAAAGTAATAGGCCGGCTACAACAGAGGTTAAAATAGCAATAAATGCGAAGGCGATGGTGTGTAAAAGGGCGTTACCCAATGTACTCCAGTTATGCCACTGTGGTGTGACAAACCCTGTAAAAATGCGGCGTAACTCTTGCCACGGCTCGGAAGGGTAGAGCGATAAATCCGCAAAAGGTAAGCTCAATAGAGCGGCCAATAGAAATAAGACGCTTACACGCAAAAAAGGACGGTCATGTAAATGTCGCAAATAGTATGCGTGACAGGCGAGTGCGAGCGATTTAAAGCCCAGCATAAAAGTGACTTAATTGTTCTGAGGAAGCCTGTGCCGAAGGGCGATCAAAAATAATTTCACCGTTGCGAATACCCACAATACGATCGAATACCGATAATGCCAATTGAGGATCGTGCAATGCGACGACGACGGTAGAGTGGTGAGTAAGAATTTGGGATAGCACTTGCTGGCTTCGCGAGGGGTCGAGCGCGGTAACGGGTTCGTCGCCAAGAAAAATATTTTTTCGTCGATAAATGGCCCTGGCAATGGCGACGCGTTGTCGTTCGCCACCTGAAAGACGTGCCACCGCTTTGGTGAGTAAGTGTGCGATACCCAATTCTGCGCCGAGATTTTGGATAGCAGTTTTCTGTTGCTGTACAGGAAGTAACAGGTTCCACAGATTATAAAGTGTGGAATGTTGCTCTAGCTGGGCCATATAAATATTGTGAAACACAGATAGAGAATCGACGAGCCCGAGTTGTTGTGGGCAGAGCGCACACTGGTCTCGTAGTTGTTGGTGTAGCGCCATTAATAGCGTTGATTTTCCTGCGCCGCTAGGGCCTAGCAGCGCAATCTTTTCACCCGATTTTATGGTGAGATTGATGTTATGTAATACTTGCTGGTCGTCTGTTTGACGGCAGAAGTTATGTAACTCAATTAAAGGCTGGTTCATTGCAATAAGTGTATGGCGCGCGCAGTATCTTCTATTGCTTGGTAGTCGCTGTTACTGGCAGGTACAAACGACGTACGAGGAAAACGTTTCAGCAAGGATTCGTCTTTCATGTTGAGTAGAGCATGTTGTACCTTTTGTGTAAAACCTTTGCCGTATTGGCTGTCTGCGTCACCGCGTATTGTCCATTGATAATCGGGATAATCGGGCGTTGTCCAAATAACGTTCACTTTCTCAAGGTCGACTTTACCTTCTGAAACCGCTGTTTCCCATACAAGGTAATTTAACGCCCCTACTTGGTAGGCGCCTGCCTGTACTTGAGCGAGTGTCATGCTGTGGTCGCCCGAAAACCCAACGCGAGTAAAGGCTTTTTCGGGGGCTTGCTTAAAGTGTTCACGAATATAAAATTCGGGCATAAGCCGACCAGAAGTGGAACCCTTAGATCCAAACGTAAAGGTCTTATCTTTTATTGCGTTAGGGAAATTTTCCGAGGGCGTTATATTCGTGCTGTGGTGCGCGATAAAATAGGTTTTAAAAAACTGGTCTTCGTACCCTTGAGCGAGTGCTTGCGAACCAGGTACTTGTATACGGGCCTGTACCCCCGAAAGCCCACCAAACCAGGCCAGTTGTACTTGGTTGTTACGAAATGCGGTGACGGCCGCCGCATAGGACTTTACGGGTATATACGTAACTTCTATCCCTAACGTTTGCGCGAGGTAGTCGCTTATTTTACTAAACCGTTCCACCAGCCGAGATTCGTCTTCATCTGGAATAGCGGTGAACGTGAAGGTTTGCGCGCTAACCGAAAAAGTTAAAATTAAAAATATTATTCCGATGAAAAGTTTGAATGTGTTCATTGGTCACCTGATTGTAGATAGTCAAGAATAGCGTTGGGTCTGCCGCGAAAGATAACGCGATCGGTTTTCTTTTTAGTTTGGTAGTCATACATGGGGTCGTAGTAATCACGTAGTAACGTTTCGATCCATGCTCGATGGTGTTCTTCGTTGCCGTTTTGCTGGGCGCTTAAGGCATCGTTCATTTGTTGGTTCAAGTGTGTAAAACGGGTACTGCCTAAGCGCTTACGTATTCGGTAAAGCGATTGTTGTAGCTCGGTGGAAAACGTTTCGAAGCCGATTTCTTCGCCATAGATCGCAAGGCTATCTTGTAGATTGCGACGAATATAGTTTTCGAAAGAGTGTGTTACCCGTTCTTCTAATGTTGTTTCAACGAGCACCAAAGGTGCTTCCCCCATTTTAGTGTGCAACGGCACAGGCAAACAAAGCCTGCCAATGAGACGGCTTTCGTCTTCGAGAATAGTTGGCTGTTGCGGGTATTGATGGGCTTGTTTTAACAGTGCTACCGCAATCGCATTTTCGAACGATATTAGTGGCGGTTGGCCTCCTATACGCCTCCCAAAAGCGCTGCCGCGATGATTCGCTAGCCCCTCTAAGTCGATGCTATTAGGGAGTTTGTTTAGCAGGTCTGTTTTCGCCGAACCGGTGTGCCCACCCAAAATAATTAGAGGCCGCGCTTGCGTTTGCTGTTCCAGCGTGTCGATTAAGTAGCGCCGCATGGCTTTATAACCGCCGGTAATACGCGGGTAATCACACCCTGCTTCGGCCAACCATTGTTGGCAAATTTGGGAGCGTAAACCACCGCGAAAACAAAATAGGTAGCCCTCGGGGTGACGTTTTGTAAATGCTAGCCACGTATCGAGGCGCCGTTGCTTTGTTTCACCGCAGACCAGTTTATGCCCCAATGTGATGGCGGCGTCTTGGCCTTTTTCTTTATAACAAGTGCCGACTTTTTCCCGCTCTTCGTTTGTCATTAACGGCAGGTTTTCGGTGCATGGAAAGCTGCCTCGATCAAATTCGATGGGTGCACGGGTATCGAACAAAGGCGTATCGTTTAGGAAGAGTGTTTTAAAGTCTGCGCTATCGGTCATGTAGAAACCTCGACGCGATGGCCATCTTCATAAGGGAGCAGTTTTCCGATCGCGGTAGCGTGTAACGCGGCGTCTTGTAGAAGGCGTTCCACCTCTACTTGCGCAGAGGGTTCTACGGCGATCAGTAACCCTCCACTGGTTTGCGGATCGCATAGGGTATATTTTTGCTGGTCGGTAAGAGCCGACACTTTCTCGCCATAGCTTTCAAAATTACGCAGTGTGCCGCCAGGAATGCAGCCTTGCGCAAGGTAGTCGTTAACAGGCTCCAGCAATGGCACTGTACTCGCTTGGATATGCGCTTTTAGGTGGCTACCTTCACACACTTCAATAAGGTGGCCTAATAAGCCAAACCCTGTGACATCGGTAATGGCTGTTACGCCTTTAATGGACGAAAGCGCACTGCCTATATTATTGAGTTTGCACATCCAGTCGCGCGCTAAAAACTCGTGTTCAGCGCGGAGTTTTTTCTGTTTTTGTGCCGTGGTGAGTACACCAATGCCAAGGGGTTTGGTGAGGTACAGCGTAGAGCCTGCGGTTGCCGACGCATTTTTACGTAAACGTTCTTTGGGTACTCTACCCGTAACGGCGAGCCCAAATATGGGTTCAGGTGAATCTATACTGTGACCGCCGGCCAATTGAATACCGGCTTGCGCGCACATCTCTCGGCCGCCCTCAATAACGCGTGCAGCGATTTCGGGGGGAAGGAGATTGACGGGCCAGCCTAGGATGGCGATGGCCATAATGGGGGTTCCGCCCATCGCGTAGATATCGCTAATGGCGTTTGCAGCGGCAATACGGCCGAAATCGAATGGATCGTCGGCGATAGGCATGAAAAAATCAGTGGTACTTAGAATGACTTCGCCATTCCCTAGATCGTATGCAGCGGCGTCATCGCGCGTACTATTACCGACAAGAAGGGACGGATCTGCGGGGTAAGATGTACTACTGGCTAGAATCTTATCCAGTACTGCAGGGGATATTTTGCATCCGCATCCCGCGCCATGACTGAACTCCGTTAGTTTTATAGTCTTGCTCATGATGGCCGCTTCATAATGAAAAGCGGAATGATAAGGGCTTTGGACACGCTTGTCACAAGCTTCGCAATAATGAAATGCACAGCGGCGCTGCGGTACCCTTGTGGTGCAGTGTTAGAGGTAGGTTGAATCGCAACGCTAAATGTAGTCGGAATCGTTGCCTTGGAGGGCTTTAGCGCTCCTGTTTTAGGGTCAAAGCATGCCTACAAGGGGTATTTGAGTTGTCTGTCTGCCGTTTCGCTTGACGCTGCTATAGGTATGCAGCCGTACCAATACGGGGTAATGTGGATTGTGCCGGTGGACGAGGGATTCTAGTTTGCGGGGAATCGATAATGCCTGTAAGGGGTGTTGATAGTCTTTAATTTTTTACGGGGAGGTGGTTGCGTGAAGTATGAGGGCGGTTGTCATTGTGGTGCGGTGAAATTTGAAGTAGAAGCCGATGAGCATTTAGCGTGTGTAAAGTGCAATTGTAGTATTTGCGCTATGACAGGCTTTCTTCATCTCATTGTGCCGCGTTCTAAATTTACCCTACTGAGCGATAAGGCGAACCTTACGGTTTACCGTTTTAACACGGGCGTAGCCAAACATTCGTTTTGTAGTACGTGTGGAATTAAATCGTTTTACACGCCTCGCTCGAACCCAGAGGGGGTCGATGTCAATATACGTTGCTTAACACCAACGCCATTGAGCTTAAATGTGAGTGCGTTTGATGGCCAACGTTGGGAGGACAACGCGCATAGCTTGGCTCATTTGAGCCAAGAGTAAATAGCGGTGAGCGCGGGCTTGCGCTATGCGGGCTGTACTGAACCCTCGACTGGTTGGGCGGCGTTACCGATGAGAGCGTTGAGTTCGGGAATACAGGAGCCACAGTTGGTGCCGCATTTTAATTTTTCGCCCAATTTTTCGGTGGTGTTATGCCCCGCGTTAATGGCCTCGGTAATCGTCTTTTCACCCATCTGATAACAAGAACAGATTATTTTGCCTGCGTCCTCTAGCCCATTATTGGGGCGACCAGCCAAAATGGCAAAGCGATTGCCGCTATCGCAAAGTTGCCCTAATTGGTTTTCTAGCCAGCTGTTTTCTTCTGCAATGGTATTCGAGGGGCTTATCGTTAGAGTAATGACAACGGCGTCTTCTACGTAGCCAACGGCCTTGTAATGTTGGTTGTGAGAGTCGAGTACTTCACTCCATTGTTCGATGTTGGGGAATTGTTCGCGTACCCAGCGTGGCCAATCAGTGACGGGGGTAGTGTCGGCTAAGCGGTATTTAAAACCTTGTTGCAGTAAAATTTTACTCCAGTAGCGCGATGGTGGCGTCACGGCGGTTGTCGTTAACATAAAACCCTGCCAAGCAGGTTGAAACGCTTTAGCCGTTACCGGCGTGTGTTTGAATTCCGGTTGTCCACACAGGGGGTCGGTAATAGCATTAACGAGTGCATCGGCGCGGCTGCTGGAGGCAACATTGTCATTCCAATGTATGGGCACAAAAATTTCGCCCAGTCGTACCGAATCAGTGACATTAACCCGTCCAAAATAATGCGCGTTTCGGTTGCTCAGTTCGGCAAGGTCGCCGGGTTTTATTCCCAGCAACGTTGCATTTTGCGGGTGCATATCGATATAGGGTTCGTCGGTGTGGCTGACAAGCTTTGACGACGAGCCGGTTCGGCCCATGGTATGCCATTGATCACGGATGCGGCCAGTGTTCATCATTAGATCGCCGTTGCGCGGTACAGCTTTGGGGAACTGGGCGGTGACGGCGACTAACTGCGCACGTCCGTTGGCGGTGTAGTAGTGGCCATCGCGAAAAAGGCGTTTATTCGACGTGGTTGGGTTGCTTGAAACGGGCCAATAGGTGGGTTTTAAATTGAAGTAGTCGTGGTCATCAAGGTTAGCAAGTGCAGAAATATCAAAACAGCGCGTACCGTTATTACGATAACCTGACAATGCCGCGTGTTCGCGAAATATTTCAGCGGGTGATTGATAATTAAAGCCTTCGTTAAACCCCATCGCCTGTGCGAATTCTGCGAGTATTTGCCAGTCATGCTTAGCTTCGCCCGGCGCGGTTAGAAACCCTTTTTGCAGTGAAATACAGCGTTCAGAATTGGTAACGGTACCGGTTTTTTCGCCCCACGTTGTTGCGGGAAAAACAATGTCCGCTTCTTTTGCCGTATCGGTGTTGCCAATGCAATCGCTGACAATAACCGTTTCACAGCGTCTTAGGGCTTCGCGTACAAAGTTTGCGTCTGGCATTGTGACGACAGGGTTTGTTGCCATAATCCAAATGGCTTTAATTTTCCCTTCGTGTACCGCCTTAAACATATCGACCGCTTTTAAACCTTCGGTTTTGGCTAAGTTGGGGGCTTGCCAAAAATCTTCAACAATTTTATGGGCGGTGTTATCTCCCATATTCATATGTGCGGCCAATTGAGTGGCGAGACCGCCGACTTCTCGTCCGCCCATGGCATTGGGTTGTCCCGTTATTGAAAAAGGCGCTGCACCTTCCCGGCCTATTTTTCCGGTCGCAAGGTGGCAATTTATAATGGCGTTGCCTTTATCTACGCCAGAGGATGATTGATTGATGCCTTGCGAAAAAACGGTCACGGCCGTGTTGCTATTGGCGAAAAGTGAATACACCGAAACGATGGACTTTTCGTCAGTGTCACACATTATTGCGGCTTGTGCGGTATTACTCACTTGTGATTGTGCGGCGGATAACGTTTGCTCGAAGTTGTCGCAATATTTTTCAATATACTGCGTATCAAGCTTTTTTTCGGTGGCCAAATAACTGAGAAGGCCGTTAAAGAAAAAGGCGTCTGAACCGGGGCGAATAGGTAAGTGAATATCGGCGATATCGCACGTGGGTGTTTTGCGTGGATCTAACACCACGACTTTAAGTGTTGGCCGGGATTTTTTTGCTTTTACAATGCGTTGATATACGACGGGGTGTGTGTAGGCCATATTGGACCCTACTAACAGTATGACATCTGTTTTTTCTAAATCTTCGTAGCAGCCGGGTACTATGTCTTCCCCAAAAGCGCGTTTATGGGCGACGACAGCAGACGCCATACACAGGCGCGAATTGGTGTCGACATTGCCGCTGCCAATAAAACCTTTCATTAATTTATTGGCAATATAGTAATCTTCTGTTAACAACTGGCCAGACAAATAAAAGGCAACAGAGTCTGGCCCGTAGGTGTTAATGGTGTCTTTAAATTTTTGAGCGCCGAGCGCAATGGCTTCTTCCCATGAGGACGGGGCGCCACTGACCATGGGCTGTAATAGCCTATCTGAAAAGTCCTGTGTTTCGTGTAGTGCCGAGCCCTTTACACATAACTTTCCTTTGTTTGCGGGGTGTGCACTATTACCTTTAACGCCGATAATTTTATTGTGTTCAACGGTGGCGGTTACGCCACAGCCTACACCGCAATAACAGCAGGTGGTGTTCACGTCTTTAACAGAGGTGTTGGATGCAATGAGATTCGCGTGATTCATAAGTGTTTATTATCTGCTTTTGTCGTCGATGGTGGTTTAGGCCGCTTGAATATCGGCATGGTCGCGTGACGGTTTTGGGGTGTTATTCATCGATAGGGGTGTGACATATAATTGCCCGAATATAAGGTGAGGTAAGTGATGGCTTATCGGCTCGCGCAATTGCATTAAATCAAAATAATATTGGCCATCGCGTGTATCACCAAACAATACAATACCCACAATAGCATTGTTCTCGATAATGAGCTTACGATAGACATTGTTGGCGGGGTCTTGCATGATAATGTCGTGCTGATGCGGTTGTGTTGTCACCTCACCAGCGGAATAGAGCTGCACACCAGACACTTTTAATTTGGTTGCTACAGGCTGTAACGTAAACGGCGTAAACACGTTGTTTACGAGACGGTCTGCGAGCGATACGCATTGGCGCCAAATGGGTTCCACAAGGCCAAAGGTTTCTCTGTTAAATTCACAGCATTCGCCCAGAGCACTCACATCGGTTAACGATGTGCGCATATAAGTGTCCACCACAATTGCGCGTTGCGTCTCAATTGGCGTGTTCTCGGTTACGAGAATGTTGGGGGTAATACCGGTCGCAATAATGGCTAAATCACACGGTAGTTCTTCGCCGTTTTTAAGTGTTACATGGCTTACTTTTTTATCGCCGTGGAACGCCTCAATTTCAGTGTTAAGCTTGAATTCGATATTACTATTTTCCATTACATTGCGTAACAAGCCTCCTGCAGTTGTATCGAGTTGGCGATTTAATAGCCCTGCAGAGCGGTGCACAAGCGTTACGCGAACATCATGTTGTGCTAACCCATAGGCGGCTTCTAGGCCGAGTAATCCACCACCCACCACAATGGCGTGCTTGGCGTTGCGGCTCGCTTTTTTAATGGTGCTTACATCGTTGAGTGTTCTGAAGGTAAAAATATTATTCAGATGTTGGTTGGTGGCAGGAATGTTACTCGGTATTGAGCCCGTAGCAATCACGAGCTGATCGTAACTGAGTTGTTCGCCCGTCGATAAAGTTACGGTTTTGTCGGCGCTATTAAAGGTGAGTACTCGTCCTCCCGCAACGAAGGTTATGGCGTTGTCTTGATACCATTGGGCGTTTTTTTGAATGATGCTGTGTTGGGTATGTTCGCCTGCCAATACCGGTGACAGCATAATGCGATTGTAGCTTCCTTGAGGTTCGTCCCCCACAACCGTTATGGCGTAGCGTGCGGCGTTGCGCTTCATAATCTCGTCTATTAGCCGTCCTGCGGCCATACCGTTGCCGATAATGAGTAGTTTTGGTGGGGTGTTACTAGCAGTGGTCACAGAGTAATGTCTCATCCCGAATGAAAGTTAATGGTCGCAATTACGTGCCTGCTATATCTTGGTGCGTCTCGTGTGCTGACGTTTTCGTTTATGTGGACGAAACCGTGTCATCTACAAGGATTTGCGCCAACATGGTGCAGCCAAGCGCGTAATATCGCTTCTTTAGTGAGTAGAGCAAAAGGCGGGCCACTATAAGTTGGAGAGAGGTTTTTAAACGGTGTACTGAGAGAGGGCACGTGGTGCCCCCCGTTTAGAAAGCGATGCGGGCTATTGCGGCGTTGTCATCCACCTGAAAGTTAAATTGCCACCCTTGTTTGTCGGTGATTTTTTTAACCAGCGTTAAGCCAAGGCCAAAACTACCGGTAATTAACGCTTCGGCGGCATCTTGTTGTCTGGAAGAGTCGTAGCTATAACAATGATTGCTATTGGTAATACTCAGTTGGTTGGCTGCGGTGGCTTCTATCGTTATTGTGCCGCTGCAGCTGTGTTGGAAGGCGTTGCGAATGAGGTTGTCGAGCACGATATGTACAAGTGCTGTTTCAATGTCTTGTGTTTCGAGTGTTTCGAGGCGGATGATGAGTTCGATAGTTTTACCATCGTTCAAGCTTTTGTTTTCGTGAATGATTTCATTAATCAGCTCGGCTAGGTCAGTTTTTTGTGTGGTGGGAGCTGAGTAGTTTTCGATGGCGAGCCACAAAATAGCTTCTGTTACCGATTTCATTGTATCGCCAGCGCGTCTTATGCGTTGAAGGACACGGTCGATATCGTGATCGCCTATTTTGCGTTTGTATTCCAGTACATCCATAGCATTGCGAATAATGGCGATGGGGGTACGTAGTTCATGGCTGGCGTTACGTAAAAATTGGCGTTCACGTTCGTTATAATTGTGGATGCGCTCTAGAGCACCGTAGAGGCTGGCGGCCATTTGGCCTATTTCGTCGGCTTCTATATCGTCGGGTAAATCTTTTGGTGGGCTGGACTGGTCTAGGCTGTCTATCCAGCGAGAAAGGCTTGTCATGGGAGTGAGAGAACGCGTTATCGTGGTTTTGAATACGAGCAGCATCACAATGACCAGTATACCGCCCACAATCGCAAGCAATTTAAATTTGTACCACACTTTCTGTGCAATTTCGTCGGAGACGGTGATGTTATAGAAAACGAATAATCGTTCCTCTCTATCGGGTAGGGAGGCGATTAGAAGGTGGTAATGCGATTCTGTACCGGGGTTCTTTTTAAAGCGGTAAATTAAGCCTTCTTTTGAGGCGGGCCAATCCTGCCAATCACGATTGGGGTAACGGCTAAGAATGTCGGGTGGTAACGTGTGTTCACCAATAAAGCCGCGCAGTGAGCGCGTGCTGGGTAAGGGTGCATTTTTATCTTTCGCGTAAGCGAGTTTGTATAAGTGTGCTTCTTGCCAAACGATACCGTGGGTTGCATCTTGCAAACCCCAGTCGTAAAGCATTGCGAGCATGGTGGTGTAAAAGGAGACCAATAGAATCGAAAAAATAAGTACAATTTTTCCAATTCGTGTGCGTAATGAGTAGTGACGGTTAATGGGTGTCACGCAGTGCAACTCCAACCCCTCGTAAGGTATGTATTAGTGGAAATTCAAACGGTTTATCAACGAGCTTTCGCAAGGTATAAAGGTGCGACTTAAGGGCTTCCGAGTCGGGCGGGCTGTCTTTCCATAAGACATTTTCTAATTCGAAACGGGATAAAACGCGTGGTGATGCCTGTATAAGTGCGACTAGAAGTTTCCAGCATGCGGGGGAAAGGTCGATGGGTTTTCCTGCGCGAGTGGCTTGATGATTGTCGAGGTTTACGTCTAAATCGGCCACTTTAAGGCTAGAGCCGCTGGTGGTTTTTCGTTTGGTAATGGCCCGTAAACGCGCTTCTAACTCGGGTAAATCAAACGGCTTTACAAGATAGTCGTCGGCGCCTGCGTCGAAGCCTGCGAGTTTGTCGTCAAGCGTATCGCGGGCGGTTAGCATAATAATAGGGGCGTTATTTCCGTGTTCGCGCAATGTTTTACAAAGGCTTAAGCCGTCTAGCCCTGGCATCATAATATCCAGAATCATGGCGTCGTAGTTATTGTCGCGACAGAGTTCCAGTGCGTGATCACCTCGCTCTGCATAGTCACAGTCAAACTCTTGTAATTCTAAATAGTCGAGCACACTGCCCGCTAAGTCTCTATTGTCTTCAACTAATAGCACTATCATGGTTTTGTCCCTCCAATGGACCAGTATACACGCCGAGTGCCGCAGGTTTTTGACCTGAGGTTGACCGGCGATTTGATGAGGGGTGGCGGAACCGGTGGGTCAGTGATTCCAAGGCATGCGCGCAATAAGAAAGGCTAGCCCGCAACGGTTCGTTATGCCAGCAAAGGTGAGCCCAGCACCAACGAATGCCGCAATATAGAAAAAATTAGGGTGCATGTTCATGCCGAGAATAACCCCACATAGAATAGCTAAACCGGCGGTTATGCGTACTTGTCTCTCCAGCGAAATAGTCGTTTTTGCACCTTTGTTAACGTGGCCACCTGCGGCTTTAATGGCGTTTAGGCCGCCGTCTATAATTACCCATTTCAACGGCGCCAGTACGCCAAGTTGACGCACGGCTGCGTCGGCGCGCATTCCGCTTTGGCACAATAAAAACACACGTTTATCGTCCAATTGCTCGACCGAAATTTTGTCGTTAACCGCAGTGGTGCTCAGGCACTGAAAGGGAATCTGAATACAGTGGTCGATATTTTCGTGCTGTATTTCGGCGGGGCTACGCAAATCAACAATGGTGAGTTCTGCGGAGGGTGCAGAACGCAGAGCGTTAAAGTCTGTCGCACTAATTCGAGTGGTTGTCATGGGGGCTCGTTACATATTGTGTCGTTGAGGGTGAATGGGCACTACGGTTAATTCGCTTAGGGCTCATCAGGGCAGTAGATGGATTTAAGTGTGCCAATAATGCGTATAGCGTGGTCACCAGAGAGCCGGTAATACACGGTTTGGCTTTCTTTTCGGGTTGTGACAAGGCCTGCTTCACGTAACCGGGCGAGGTGCTGAGAGAGAGCCGATTGACTGAGTGGCACGAGCTTATTCAACTCGCCTACAGAGAGTTCTTTTTCGCCGAGAGAGCAGCACACCATTAAGCGATTTTCATTGCCGAGTTCTTTTAGAAGGGTGGCAGCGTCTTTTGCGTGTTGGCTTAAAGCTTCGAGTGGGGTCAACGGTGTGTCCTCATGGGTTGCTCACCGAGTACAGGGTGAAGCCTAGGCGAGTACTGAGATAGTCCAATAGATTTTATATTAGACACCTCTAAAGAAGCAAGAAGCAAGGTGTTTTGAGGGGAGTAGGTAGAGTAGGGTGGGGTTGCAGGAGAGGCATTGGCCAAGAAACGATTGTGGCCAATGCCGTAAGGTTTAGCGTTTGAAAAAAGCGACCATTTGATCCATTAGGTGGGCTTGTTCTGCCATGGCTTCGCTTGTAGCAGACGCTTGTTCAACGAGCGCTGCGTTTTGTTGTGTCATTTGATCCATTTGCCCCACAGCGGTATTAACCTGCTCGATTCCGGTGGTTTGTTCGCGAGCACTGGTAAGTAGTTGCTCCATCATTGTGCCAACGTGTTCAATTTCTAGCACGATGGTTTGCAGGGTTTTACCGGAAGTTTCGACAAGATTAGAGCCCTCTGTAACTTTGCTGACCGAATCCTGAATTAATCCCTTAATTTCCTTTGCGGCACCGGCAGAACGCTGCGCGAGATTGCGAACTTCTCCTGCAACTACGGCAAATCCTCGACCTTGTTCGCCTGCACGGGCGGCTTCAACGGCCGCGTTGAGGGCGAGTAAATTGGTTTGAAAGGCAATTTCGTCTATAACACCAATAATATTGGCGATTTTGGTGCTGGAGTCGGATATTTCGGCCATGGCTTGAGACGTTGCCTGTACAGACTGGTTGCCTTCTCGCGCGATATTGATGGAGCGGTTGGCGAGTTCGCTGGCTTTACTGGCATTTTCCTCGCTTTGTTTAACGATGGTTATCATCTCTTCCATGCTAGAGGCTGTCTCTTCTAGCGACGAGGCTTGTTGTTCTGTCCGTTGGCTGAGGTCTGTATTGCCAACGGTAATTTCGGTAGAGCCGCGTGCAATGTTGGCCGAGGCATTAGAGATTCGCTCAATCACCTCTCGGAGTTTATTAACGGTGATATTGGCGTCTTCTTTTAATTTAGCGAACTCACCTTCATAGTTTCGATCGATCGTTTGTGAAAGGTCGCCATTGGCAAGTGATGAGAAAATACGAATAATGTCGTCTAGTGCGACATTGGTTGTCATCATCACTCGGTTTAATCCTTCGCTAATATTACGGAAAAATCCTACTTTTCCTTCCATGCTAATAGTTTTACTAAAATCGCCAGCTGCCGCCGCATTAATAATGCCGTTGACTTCATGCTCAATGGCCACTTCATTGGTGCGATCGAGCCACTCTACAACGGTACCTATGCGCTCGCCATTATGGTTGTTAATGGGGTTGGCGGTTAAGGAAAAGGAGCGTTCTCCAGCTTGAACGTTACTGCTGTAGGTTGTTGTGAGGCGAGACAATATGGCGCGTTGATGGGACGGGTCTTTATGAAAGACATCCATATTTTCGCCCATAAGTTTGTTCGCATTAAAACGCCCTAAATGTGCTTTTAACTCCGGTTCAGCATTTTTCATCATGGCAGTGAGCGAGCCGTTAGTGTAAATAATATTGTAGTCTGCATCGGCAATCATTGTGCTGGTTGAAGAGCTATCCAGTGCCTGGCGAATGCGGGCATTCTCGTCGGCAATTCGTCGTTCTTCTTTTTGGCGAGACAACTCCTGTGTAATATTTTCCCATTCCACAACGGCGCCTAGGAATGTGTTGTTGTTATCTCTAATGGGGGTTGCAGAAAGGTTGAAATCTAATGCACCTATAGAGAGGTTGGTTTTAAAGTTTTCTTTTAACCCTGCTAGTAAGCTGCGCTGATGAGAGGGGTTTTGGTGAAAGATATCAATATTCGCGCCCATTAATGCGTGTGGGTTAAACGAGGATATTGCCGTTTTTATATCCGCTTCGGCATCCAGCATAAGTTCAGAAACAGACTTATTCATATAGACAATGTTGAAGTCTGCATCGGCAATCATTACGCCTGTAGCTGATACATCTAATGCTTGTTTTATAATTAAAGTTTCGGTTGCTTGAGCTTCCGCTTTTTTAGCGGAGTGCTCCGCCGATTCGGCATTTTCGTTGGCAATTTTTTGTTGTTTTAATTGCTCGTCGTTAGCGACTTTAACCTGTTGCGTGGCGGCATTTACGCCGTGAGTAAGAGTGCCTAGTTGGCCGGGATAATGTTCGCCAACCGATTCGCTATAATTGCCCTTGCCTAGTTCTTCTAAAACAATATTGGTACCTGTAATGGAGGAGGATAAATTTGACAGAAGCGAGTTAAAGGCGCGGCTAGTATCGCCAATTTCATCTTGAAAATCATTTTTTATCACAAGCTGAAAATTGCCTTCTCGCTCGACACGCTGAATAGTTTTTCCAAGTAAAAGAATAGGAGAACTTACTAATTTACTGATGTAAAACGCAAAAGCCGCAATGATCACAGCCCCTAGTAATGCGATTATGGCCATTGTCCATTTAAGTGCAGTTACACCGAAAAAAGCTTCGCTTACGTCTATTTCGGCAATAGATACCCAGCTGAAATCACCGAAATCTATGCGGCTATAAGAGGACAGAACCGCGTTGTTGTTGTAATCACGAATGATGCGCTCGGCAGATTCTCCCTGCAAGGCTCTTTCGACGGCCTCGGTACGAACAGAGCCTTCTTTTGGGTGTCGGAATGATGCCACCACGGAGCGGTTTTTAAGATCGAGGTAGGCGTCTGAGCGCATTAAGTAGTCTTGCCCAACGAGATAGCTCTCGCCGGATTTCCCCATGCCCGATCGTTCGCCCATGATGGTGTTAATGGGTTCAAGCGGCATTTGAAAAATGAGCACTGAAGTGAGTTTATCGTTGTAGTAAATGGGGGTAGCGATAAAGCTGGCGGGGGCTTCGTAGGAGGGCGTGTACGAAGCAAAATCTTTCAGTATGCTTTTGCCTTCGGGTAATGCTAGGGCTTCGCGAAAGCTGTCGCCAAAATTGGTTGCAGCATAGGGACCGTCTAAAAGAGATGTTCCAAAGTCTAATTCTTTGAATACGGAATACACAATACTGCCTGTCTCGGCGTCTACAATAAATAAATCGTAGAACCCAAATTCTTTAATAAAGTTTCTGAAATTGTCGTGGTACTTTCGGTGCACTCGGTGGTAAACACTGCGGCCAGTGGCGCCATCATATAGGTGTTTTTCACCAAGTGGGTGTGGGTTTTCGGTAATATAGCGTGCTTGAGCAACAATTGCTGTGTCCGAGAGGTTGGCGATTAATGCATTGGTGTCTATGGCGGCACCATCATTGTCGGCGCTGTATTTTTGTGCGAATTCCTGCGCGTAGTACTGCGATATATTTTGCTTAAATACAGAAAGTTCTTCTTCTCCATAGTTTTCCGAATTAATGATTCGATTGAACGAGCGCGAAAATGCGCCTGCGGCGTTCGACACCATAGGTGTTTTAGCCATGATAACTATTTGACTATGCACTTGTTCGAAGTACCGTTCGATGGCAGAAGATTTAATTTCTCGGACTGACTTTAATTGATCAAACGCTTGTTGTTCGAGCTGCTGGGTGGCAACCGTTGAAGCAATAAAAGACACTAAAATCATGGGTACAAGGCCAACCAAAAGCAGCACAGAAATTAATTTTTGCGCAAGCGTAAGATTCATAAACCAGGTTTTCATCCTAACATCCTTTCTGGAAATATACGGAGAGGGGTTGTTAAACAGGACGGCCGGAAATCGGCCAAGTTTTTCAGATATACTCATATCTTTTTAAAAGCATAGAGGAATATTTCTGATTAGTTATACCTATCCGTTATAGTCGACGCTTTGGCGCTTTACTTGTGTGTTTTAAAACGCAATTTAAGGTTAGAGCGCCACACAGTGGTTGGCGGTCTATCGATAGCGTTGAGGTAAAGGATCGATGTCGGAGGTTATAGGGAAGGGATAGGGGTTCTGTTAAGTAAGACGTATTTTGATGAGGTTGGCAGGTCGGTAATGGCGATACCTACAAAATAAATTCCTAGATTCAAGGTGAGTGAGTGTAGACTCTTCACGCTTGAAGTACGGTTAACATGACATAATTTGGCACTTAAAATATCGTTATTACAGTGGAGCACATGAGATGAGTCAATCAACGGTTCGGTGGGGTATTTTGAGTACGGCGAAAATTGCGCGAGAAAAGCTTATTCCGGCCATTCACGCGTCTGAGCACAATACGGTGGTTGCCGTAGGGTCCCGATCACAAGAGCAGGCGCAAGCATTTGCGTCTGAACTCGATATTGAGCACGCTTTTGGTGAATACCAACAGTTATTAGAGTGCCCAGATATTGATATTGTGTATAACCCTTTGCCTAACCATTTACATGTACCGTGGACCATTAAGGCCATTGAAGCGGGTAAACATGTACTGTGTGAGAAGCCCATTGGGTTGGACGTAGCCGATACGCAAAAATTGTTAGCCGTAGCGCAAGCGCATCCGAACGTAAAAGTGATGGAAGCGTTTATGTACCGGTTTCACCCGCAGTGGGCACGTGCAAAAGCGTTGTTGGATGAGGGCCGCATTGGCAAAATTAATAGTATTGAGGCGGTGTTTACGTACTTTAATCGGGACGCTGATAATGTGCGTAATAAGCCTGGTATTGGTGGCGGAGGCTTATTGGATATTGGCTGCTACTGTATATCGGCAACGCGCTATTTATTGGGCCGAGAACCGCAGCGTGTTATGGGAAGCTTGTCGATAGATGCTGACTTTGATGTGGATTGCCATGCTCACGGCTTACTGGATTACGGGGACGTGCGCGCGAGTATTTATTGTTCAACGCAAAGTGAGCCTACACAACGTGTTTATGTTTCGGGTGAAAAAGGTAGTTTGTTTTTAGATTTACCGTTTTATCAGCCGGATAACGGTATGGCGACAATCACGTTATCTCATGACCGCAATGCAACGGTCATTGAAACCGAAGCCTGTGACCATTACGTCAAACAAATTGATGCGTTGGCGGCCTCGATTGTGAACAATATACCCGTGCCCACGCCGTTACAGGACGCTTTATGCAATATGCGTGTTATTGATGGCGTATTTGCGAGCCACGAACAAGGCCGTTGGATAACGTTATAACGCTTAATGGCAGGCGAGCGAAGAGAGGTTTTGCGGGATTTACTACAAAAAAGCGCTGAAATATCAGCGCTTTTTTGTTGGAGAACTATTTACCTGTTCTTCGGCGAATAACCGGTAAACTAAGGAGTAGGAGTAAGTTGGCCCAATAGAGGCTACCGCCACCACTATCGTTGTCAGTGTTTGTGGGTGGTGGGTCAGAAGGCGTGTCGTTTGCGTCAATGAGTGTGTTTTCAATAGGCGTTAACGTACTGGCCGTGTCGGGAGAGGCGTCGAGCACCATAATATTGCGTACAAACACAATATTATCTTCGTTTACCGCTTGGTACTCGGTATCGTTACTTTGCAAGTAATATTGCTCGAACTGCTCCTGAGTGTAATCCATGAGAGGCAAATGCGTGAAGCTAGAGCCTAGATCAAACGTAGGTAATGCCACTATGGCGTCAACAATCGACATTCCTTGCCCCGTGACTTCACCGAAGACGGTAAAGCCGCCGTTCGTTACATCAAGGTTGGCGCTGTTGTTACTGAGGTTAATAAACCATTGGCTGGTCGCACTGTTGGGGTCGCTGGCTACTTTTGCCATTGCAATGGTACCGCGCCTATTGGAGTATACGGGCTCATTTATAACAGGATCGTTGGTGGCAATGTATTCAGGTGGCCCCTGCTCAACAAATGTTAAGCCTCCACCTTGAAGTACAAAAGTAGCCACGGAACGATGGATCATGGTGTCTGTGTAGGCACCGGTGTTGACGTAACGTAAAAAATTGGCCACGGTTTGAGGTGTTGCGTTGTCATACAAATTAACTTCGAAATCACCCAAAGATGTTTGAAACTGTACTGTTGTAGCGTGGGCGGCAGACATCATAATACTGCTAGCGCTTAAGCACACAGCTATCCAGCGTCCTATCATAGGGAAGGAGGAGGGTTTAAGCATAAGGGACCTTATTTCTCATTTGAGTGGCACATGAAACTTCTGTGCCACCTTACCTCAATCATACTAACCGGGCGAGCGTATAGCCTCACCCAATCGTAATCTTTTGTAATGTACCGGTTCTCGTTTTACGGCTGCGATGGGGCTATTCGATAGCCCTTCAACCCGTAATAGCCTATGTAGAGATAACATAACACGGGCAACAGAAACGATACTTGTAATCCGATGCTGTCAGCCAGAAGCCCTTGCAGGGGCGGCACAATAGCGCCTCCTACTATAGCAACACACAAAATACCCGAGCCCTGACTGGTTGCGGGGCCTAGCTTGTTAATCGCGAGGCTAAAGATGACAGGGAACATGATGGCGTTGAACAGCCCAATAGCAAGCACAGACCACACGGCAATGTAGCCACTGCTAAGCGACGCAGTGATTAGCAAGACGGTAGCGCTGGCTGCTGCAATACTTAAGAGTTTTTGGGGCGGGAACTTTAACATTAAGGCTACGCCCACAAAGCGCCCTACCATGGCGGCACCCCAGTAAAACGAGATCATTGAGCCGGCTTGACGCTTCGGCATATTGGCCACATTAGGGTCTCCGAGAAAGTCGACAATAAAACTTCCTATCGAGACTTCTGCACCGACGTATAAAAATATGCCCAAAGCGCCTAAAACGAGGTGGCGGTGCTGCCATGCGGTTTTTGCGGTGTGGCCTTGATCGGCTTCGGCGTCGACGATAACAGGCAGGTTTTTCAATAAGGCGAAAACAACGGCGAGCCCTATAAGCGATGCAGCGAGTATTAAGTAGGGGAGTTGCACAGCCTCGGCTTCGTGCTGGCGATGAGCATCCAGCTCAACGGCGGACAGCGCGCTAATATCAACGGTTGCGGCAGAAAAAATTAGCACAGCGCCAAAGATAGGGCCTAGGGTGGTACCGAGTGAGTTGAATGCTTGTGTGAAGGTTAAGCGAAGCGATGCACCTTCAGGGTTGCCAAGCCGTGTAACAAAGGGGTTGGCGGCTACTTGCAGTACCGTAATACCGGCGGCGAGCACAAATAGAGCGGTAAGAAATAAACCATAAACGCGTTGAGTACCGGCAGGGTAAAACAGTAAGCAGCCAATACCGGCAATGAGCAAGCCTAATACCACACCTTTTTTGTACCCGATATGTTTTATTAAACTGCCCGCTGGGTAAGAGACCACACCATAGGCACCGAAGAACGCAAATTGCACGGCAGAGGCTTGGAAGTGCGTTAGGTCAAATACCGCTTTTAGATGCGGTATTAGAATATCGTTTAAAACCGTAATAAAGCCCCACATAAAAAATAGTATTGTGAGGATAGCTAAAGGTACGATTGAGTGTTGAGTGTTGGGTGGCCCGTTATTGAGTGAAGAGCCTGATAGGTTGGAGCTGGGTATTGAAGCCATAATGTATCCATTATTATTGTTTTATGAAGGTATTGCGGTGCGGTTAAGTGAGCATGCCCATTTTTCACTGAGATTAAGGTAAAAGTCTAGAGGCGGTTTGTACTAATTGAATTTTGCCTGGATAAAATGGACTACAGCGTTGGAGCTGAGCGTGGAAAGCGCTTTCACGCGCCGGTTAACGTTTAGGTGGTACATTTCGTGGATGAGTTACATGTGAGGGTGGAGTGACAAAGCGTTGAATTTTGTGATTAGATGCCTGCCATTACTTGACGATATGCCGCTCATTCCCTAGAGTGCCGGCACCCTAACCCTGCCAAGAGGTTTGTATACATGTTTCCTTCTATTGTTGCCGATATTGGTGGTACCAATGCCCGTTTCGCCCTTGTAACCGGCGAAGCTGATGGCCAGTTCGTTATCGAGCAAATCCAAATTCTAAATGGAAGCGACTACGCTTCTTTTTCTGACGCTTTGCGTACCTATATTGAGTCTCTCGACGGCGTAACACCGGTATCGGCATGTGCCGCCATTGCAGGCCCCATTGAAGGGGATAGTGTGAAAATGACCAACTTGAATTGGTCGTTTTCTCCCTCGGCTGTTCGTGAAGAATTTGGCTTCAAAAAATTCGAAGCCATCAATGATTTCGCAGCGCTAGCGGTTGCAACCAGCGCCTTACTGCCTGGAGATCTTGTATCGGTACGTAACGGTCAGCGCGATCCTATGGGAAATAAAGCAATATTAGGCCCAGGTACGGGACTGGGTGTTGCTGGTTTGGCTTACAGTAATGGCCATTGGTTGCCCATCCCGAGTGAGGGTGGCCACGTTAATATTGCGCCGGCAACGCCATTGGAATGCGATGTTGTAAAAGNGGCTATGGCCCAGCACGGTCATGTATCGGCAGAGGTATTTATTTCTGGGCCGGGCTTAGTCAACTTATATAACGCGCTGTGTGCGGTTAAAGGGGTACAAGCGCGTGTATTGGAACCTAAAGACGTAACCGCAGACGGTGTTTCTGGTAAGGATTCCACCTGCCAAGAAACACTGGCATTATTTTGTAGTTTTATCGGCAGTTTATCCGGCAACTTGGCATTAACTTATGGAGCGAAAGGCGGAGTCTATTTGGCTGGAGGCGTATTGCCACGCATTCTTGATTGTGTGAAAGCCAGTGATTTAGCCCTACGTTTTGAAGAAAAGGGTGTGATGAGCCCTTATGTGAGCAATATTCCTGTTGATATTATTACTCACCCGCAAACAGCCTTTTTGGGTGCTGCTGCGTGGTTAGCTCAATCATAACCAGTATGAGTTGTGAGTACGACAGGGCCCATTTGTGGGCTCGTCGTACTCTACGTTATAGACGTATTGTTTAAAAATATTGTCCGATATCTTCGGGGAATTCATTAAAGCTTGGAATCTTCTCGTTGGGGGTTACCCACGGTGCTTTCGATGCAACCTGAACATGTGCGCTTGCCTTAATAGTATGCGCGGTTGTAATGCAAGCGAGAGCCACACTCATATAATCGCTTTTTTCTGCGGCATAGTTCATCAGCCGCGACCCGCAATGCCCACAAAATACGCGTATACCGTACGTACTAGAGTTAAATTCTTTTAGTAAGTTCTTTCCTTTTACGATATTCAAACTACTTTTTTTGGAAAACAATTGCGTCGCGTAATTGGCGCCGTGTGATCGCCGGCAGATTGAACAATGGCAATTCATCGCCACGTTATTATTAGGTTCAAAGGTAAAGTGTATTTGACCGCACAAGCATTGTCCTTCCATGGTTCTATTCCGTTAATGACGAGTGTAAGTTCGGGTAGGTTGCCCTACATTTGAGCGCGAGATGCACTTAAATGTGGGGCAACCTACCCGTACCACTATTGGCAAAGATTAAGGGCGTTTTCTCCTGACACTGGGCCTACGGCGATATTTTTAAGGCTTACATTAAAGTTACCGGAGGAATCTATACGGAAAATACTGTTAATTTTCGCGAGGTCTGTACGGTGGTTGGCGACGCATTCAAGTGGAACATATACCGTTTTCCAAGTGTTTTTCGGTAATGTTTTTAAGGCTTGGGTGACGTCTATCTGTTGAGAGCATAGGTGTCCGCATTCCATTTTTAACCAGACTTTCTGATCGGCGGCTTGGGCGATATTGAGGTCAAATGTCAGTGCATGACCAGCCACTAAATTGGGTACCATGGAATGCACGAGACCATCTTGCAAAACGGCGTTGTTGCGTGGTGCGTCTTTCCACGTCAAATCAATCTGTTCAAATGTACGGGCCTCCGAGCGCACGATAGAGGCCGTTAAACCTTGCCATGTTGTGCTATCGGTAACGGCAACTTTTTCAAGGCTTTTTAGTTCGAGATGGAGCTTCCAGTCGTCATTGTTAACCGTGTAAGTGGTTATGTCGTCGAGCGTTTCGGGTAAATCGCATCCATGGGTAAACGGGGTGTAGTTTTCATCGAAGGCAGGTGTTTGTTGTTGTGATTGATAAGTTAAACCGAAACTAAACGGAAATAATGGGTTGTTAAGGCTGCCATCGGTATTGGGGCAAGGCTCAGACGGCCACGCGAAGGGAAGGCGCCCTTTAAAAGGGTGAGCGGGGTCTGCGCCCTCAAGCAATACGTCGGCAATGCCTTGGCCTTCGGAGCCCGGTAGCCATGCCATAACAAATGCGTCTGAGGCGTTAAGCTCTTTGGTGACAAGGCGGGGGCGGCCTGAAATAAAGACGGATACCGTTGGAATGCCATCGGCTTGTAGTTTTTTCAAAATTGAGAGCGCTTCGCTGTACTGTCGATTGTAGTCGAACGTTTTTAAATTCTCCAAATCACCACGCATTTCCGCGAAGGGCTCTTCACCAAAAACAACAATTGCGGCGTCTGGGCGTTCGGTATAATCGCCTGTTTCGCTAAGAGTGACTTTACCGCCCGCAGAGCGTGTAGTGTAAAGCATACCTTTATAAATGCTCGTGGCCGCGGGAAAATCTTCTGGGCTGGTGTCGTCACCTTGCCAGCTTATTGTCCAGCCACCACTTTGCATAGCAACGTCGTTGGCGGCGTTACCGGCGATTAAAAGGTGTTTATTGGCCGATAGTGGTAGCAGGTTATTATTGTTTTTTAACAGCACCAAAGATTCACGTACGGCTTCACGCGCAAGCCCTCTGTGTGAGCCTGTAGAAAGGTATTCCCCATGGGTATAGGCACTACGAGACGAGGGGCGTAACCCTTTAAACAAGCCTGCGCGTACCTTCACGCGCAATATCCGTGTTACGGCATCGTCGATGCGGCTCATGGCAATTTCGCCGCTCTTTACTTGTGCGATGGTGTTGGTAATCATGTTGGGCCAATCGGGTTTGGCGGGAACCATCAGCATGTCGACACCGGCGTTAATAGCGGTGGCACAGTTATCGCGAGTACAGCCTTCAACATGTCCAATGGCGTTCCAGTCACTGATAACAAATCCATCAAAACCAAGATGCTCTTTTAGTACATCGGTTAACAGATAGTTATGCGCATGCATGGGAATGCCTTGCCAGCTGCTATAGGAGGCCATTACCGTTTGGGCACCGGAGCTTAGCGTGGAAAGGTAACCAGTAAGGTGCTGGTTAATCAGTTCCTGTTCGGTTAATTCTGTTTTTCCTTGGTCATCACCTCGGGTGGTCGCGCCATCACCAATAAAGTGTTTCGCTGTAGCGATAACGTGGTTATAGGCCAAGAAATTAGTGGTATTGGGTTCGCCTTGTAACCCTAATACCATTGCTGCCGAGAGTTCGGCGACTATACCGGGGCTTTCGCTAAAGCTCTCATAGGTGCGACCCCAGCGTAAATTCTTCGCGACAGCGGTGGTGGGTGCGAAATTCCAATCGATACCGGTTGCGACTACCTCTAATGCAACGGCTTGGCCTATTCGCTTCACCAGCGCGGGGTTGTTAGCGGCGCCCAATGCACTGTTGTGTGGGAACAGTGTTGCGCCGACAACATTATTGTGACCATGTACGGCATCGGTACCCCAAATGAGAGGAATAGCGGGTACGCCTTCTGGCATATTCAGCGACGCGTCCCAGTAGGCGTCGGCGAGCGTCATCCAATCTTCTGCTTTTGCGTGACGGTCTTTGTTGGGGTACATGCCACCGCCATTTAAGACGGAGCCTAGGTAATATTGCGTGACATCTTCGGGGGTGACGTGGTCGATAGACGGTTGCATCATTTGACCGATTTTTTGCTCAAGGCTCATGGCGCTAACCATTTCCTGAATCTGTTGTTCTACCTCGGGATTGTAAGCGATTGGCAGCGAAACTGTGGGCCATTTGGCGGTTAGTTTAGGCGGCGTTACGTCGTTATTCGTGGCCTCATTATTGTTACCTTGAGAGCAGCCAAATAAGAGGGCTGTAACCAATGCGGCAGAGGTTAATGCGTTAAAACTCGTTTTCGATATCACGGATACTCTCCAGTTTGAGAACCCCTGCTCACTAATGGCCCCTGCTTCGTGGATTATGGGCAGGGGTGTGGCTCGGGTTGTTTTTATTTTTATCGGGGCCTATGTTAACAAGTGCACTCCGTTACGGCCAGATCTGCTGTTATACGACGGCGAGCAGGGTAGAACGCCACTTATTTTGGACGAGAGAGCGATAAATATTTTAACTTGGCCATCCAGAATGGCCCTGCGAGATGGGTCTTTAGTGAAAGTCTCGAGAGTGAACGCGAAAGTTATTTAATCGATCTGAATAGTCAATCAATTCTCCTGCGATAACATGAACAACTCTATGAGGTTTTGTAGGGTCACTAATGTCTATACTGCCTTTGACTAAAAGTAATTGGCTGGTGAGCAATGGCGTGCGAAAAAGTGCTTGAGTACTTTTCCATACCACGACATTAATATTGCCGGTTTCGTCTTCAAGGGTTAAAAATAGTGTGCCTTTGGCGGTGCCGGGACGTTGCCGTCCCGTGACGATACCGACAATTTGTACAAACCGGCCCTGACTAAGGCTGTGTAGTTGGCTTTGTTTTTTACAGCGGTTAAACGGTGGCGATTCTCGTAATAATGCCATAGGGTGGACACGCAAGCTTAGTCCTGTGGTTTGGTAGTCTTGACTTACATCCTGCTCCATTGAAGGGGCTTGGGTTAATAATGATTCTTGAATGTTGAAGTTAGAATAGTGGTTTGAGGCTGGGGTTAATAACGGGCTTTCAGGTTCCACTGCGGCGGCTTGCCAGTGGGACTGGTGGCGATTACCTGCAAGCGCGTGTAGTGCATCAGCGGCAGCGAGACGCTGTAAATCGGCGCTGTTAAGGCTTGCTCGTTGCGCGAGATCTTCCATACTTATAAAAGGTTGCGTTCTGCGGGCAATACTAATATTACCCGCTTTCTGTTGATCGAGTGACTTTATTCGACAAAACCCCAAACGCAGGGCCCAAGGTGATAGGTCGCTATTACTCGCTTCTAGAGTGTTTTCGAATTCACTGTAATGGATATCAATAGGACGTACCGGTACTTTGTGTCGGCGCGCATCTTGAATTAACTGTGAAGGGGAATAAAATCCCATCGGTTGGCTATTAAGTAGCGCACAATAAAATGCAGCAGGATGGTGACATTTCAGCCATGAGGAGGCATAGCAGAGTAGGGCAAAACTCGCTGAATGGGATTCTGGAAAGCCGTAACCCCCAAAACCTTTTATTTGTTCGAACAAGCGCTGCCCAAACTCCAACGAATACCCATTGCGGGTCATACCGCGAATAAATTTTTCTTCAAACTGTAAAAGGTTGCCGTTTTTCCCCCAACTGGCCATAGCTCGGCGTAAGTTGTCAGCTTCACCTCCACTAAAACCGGCTGCAACCATGGCTAAGCGAATTGCTTGTTCTTGAAATATAGGAACGCCTAGCGTGGGTTTTAAAACCTTTTCTATTTCGGGGCTTTGGTAACTAACAGGCTCAAGGCCCTCTCGTCGGCGTAAGTATGGGTGTACCATATCGCCCTGAATAGGTCCGGGGCGGACAATGGCAATTTCAATAACCAAATCATAAAAGCAGCGTGGTTGTAGGCGCGGCAACATGGACATTTGCGCGCGCGATTCTATTTGAAACACCCCAATACTGTCTGCGGCGCAGAGCATGTCATACGTGGCTGGATCTTCACGAGGAATATCGGCCAATGATTGAATCATTGGTGTGTATTGACTGACATACGTTAAGCATTTTTTTAATGCGGTAAGCATGCCGAGCGCAAGAATGTCCACTTTGAGTAACCCCATCGCCTCTATGTCATCTTTATCCCATTGGATAATAGTGCGTTCTGGCATGCTGGCGTTTTCAAGAGGAACCAAGTCACTTATTTTATTTTGGGTGATAACAAAACCGCCTACATGCTGGGATAGGTGCCGAGGAAACCCTATTATCTGTTCGACTAGACTAAAAAATAGCTGTAGTTTTTGTTGTTGAAATTGTAAACCTGCTGTCTCGATACGTTGAGCTAAATCGCTTGATCTGCCCCATCCTGCCAATGATTTTGATAAATGCTCTATGAGTGCGGGCTCGAACCCTAACGCTTTTCCTACATCACGAATGGCGCTGCGCGATCGATAACTGATAACCGTGGCGACAAGTGCCGCGCGTTGCCGAGAATATTTTGCATAAATATATTGAATAACCTCTTCGCGTCGTTGGTGCTCAAAATCCACATCAATATCGGGCGGCTCGTTACGCTCCTTTGAAATAAAACGTTCAAATAATACATTGATTTGCCCTGGGGCTATTTCGGTAATTAAGAGACAGTAACAGACAACCGAATTAGCGGCTGAACCTCTGCCTTGGCAAAGAATATTTTTCGATCGAGCGAAGCGCACAATATCGTGAACGGTTAAAAAATAATATTCGTACCGAAGTTCTTCTATAAGCGCCAATTCTTTTTGTAACAATGCTTCGGCCGATATTGGAGTACCATTTGGCCAGCGTTGTTGTTTTCCGTGATTGACTAAATTACGTAAATGACGGATAGGCGGTATGGTGTCGGGTACAAGTTCCTGTGGGTATTGGTAACGCAGTTCATCTAAACTAAAACAGCATTGCGCGGCAATTGAGTGAGTTTCATCGAGTAAGGCTTGAGGGTACAGTTGGGTCAGTTCGTAATAGCTTTTTAAAGCCCCCTCAGCATTTGGGTTTAACCTTGTACCTAGTTTGTCGACAGATGTGTTGTAAGCAATTGCGGCCAGTGTATCGTGCAGGGCTTTGCGTTCTGGGCTATGCATGATGACCCGTGGGCAAGCGACCAGAGGAACAATATGAGCGAGGCTTAATTGTTGCCAATACTCAAAGTTTACCTGTTCGCCACCGCCGAACTCAAAGTTGACGCCAATCCAAAGGCGTTGTTTGAAAGCCTTTGCTAGGGCTTCGGCGTTGTTACTGAGTGTTTTAGTCTCGTCGTCGTTGCTAGGGGGCGTAGGTAACCAGATGATAAAGCAGTGCTGTAAGCGAAACCTTAAATCGTCGAAATGGGCTTCGTAGTCGCCTTTTTGTGCTCTGCGACGTGCCAGTGTTATAAAACCGCTTAATTCCGCATAAGCGATATTGCTTGGTGCTAAAACAACCAGCTGTAGCCCATTTGAAAGACGAAAATAGCTGCCGACAACAAGGGGTATGCCTAATGCTTTGGCCGTTACCCATGCTTTTACAATACCGGCAAGAGAGCACTCGTCGCTTATCGTCATAGCACTATAGCCAAGGTTGGAGGCCTGGGTAACCAGTTCGTGCGGGTGTGAGGCGCCACGAAGAAAGGTGTAATTGCTGAGACTGAATAATTGAGCGTAGATCATAGAGTAAGTATACTGTATAAATAGACAGTTATCTTGGGTTTGGTTTTCTTTTAATGTAGGAAGGAGGTACCTCTTATTGCTGCATACATTATGGCGTAGCGTCGGCTCGGGATGTTGTACGTGACATCAGTGGGGATAAGGTCTTTTTAACGTGGAGTTGTGGGGCTCGGACAGCCGTGAAGCGTTCTGCACGCAGAATAAATAGTGCGACAAATAAGTCGTTTGAATTACGCCATTTAATTGGTGCGATAGGTCTCAATCAAATTTTAAAATTTAAGCTATTGATTTGCGAATGGCCTATAATGCGCGGCGAATAGAGAGGGTGTGGTGTTCTTTAAATGAAATTATCGCCATAGTAATCGGTTTTCATAAGTTAAATGAATAACCTTAAAGGTTAATATTTAAAATAATTACACATGCTACTGTGTGGATTGTTTGTTGTCGCAAAAAATAAAAATAAATACGTGTGACAGATTAATCCTTGTATCCACTTTTTCGTCAGTTCGAATCTCTGTTCATTTTGTCAAAATATTTTCTAGTTTAAATTCAATAAGTAACGTTTTCCTGTGAAAATAATTTTTATGGGTGAAGTAGCGTTGGGGTTTTGCTGGAAAGTGAGTGGTAAAAATTTAATAAAACTAAATATCAACACTCCAGGAGAATGTAATGCCTAATTTATTACGTCGTTGTTTATTTGTGGCGGTTACGCTGCTAGTAAGCAATTATTTGTATGCTGAAACGGGGAACCCGCGCGTTAATCAGGTGGGGTATACACCGAATAGCGCGAAAATAGCGAGTTATAAAGCGAGTTCAAATACCGCTCAAACGTGGGAATTACGCCAAAATGGTAACGTGGTCGCAAATGGCACCACCAACCCGCAAGGTGTAGACGCCGCTTCCGGCGACAATGTTCATCATATTAATTTCTCCTCTGCGAGTGTGACCGGTTCTGGTTTTACACTGCATGTAGGGGGTGATGAAAGTTACGCTTTCGACATAGCTGCGGATGCGTTTTCACCGATAATGTATGACGCTATTCGTTATTTTTACCATAACCGTTCAGGTATTGAAATTGAAACACAGTACACCGGTGGCGGTAACGGTAGTTACGCGGCTGATGCTCAGTGGGCTCGTCCTGCGGGCCATTTAAATCAAGGCTCTAACCAAGGTGACTTTGCCGTACCGTGTTGGGCAGATAGTGGTTGTAATTATGCCTTAGACGTAACCAAAGGTTGGTATGACGCAGGGGATCACGGAAAATATGTCGTCAATGGCGGTATTTCTGTTTGGAAGTTACTTAATATGTACGAGCGCGCGTTACATATTAGCAATAGTGCGAATAAGTTTGCCGATGGTACGCTGAATATTCCAGAAAGTGGTAACGGTGTTGCCGATATTCTGGATGAAGCGCGTTGGCAAATGGAATTTATGATGGCTATGCAGGTGCCCGAAGGCGAGAATAAAGCTGGAATGGTGCACCATAAAATGCATGATGTGGGCTGGACGGGTTTACCTCTAGCACCTCATGAAGATTCCAATGAGCGAGCATTGGTGCCACCGAGCGTAACCGCCACCTTGAACGTTGCGGCGACAGGCGCTCAGTGTGCGCGTCTATTTGCTGAAATTGACGCAGCTTTTGCTAATGAGTGTTTAAGTGTTGCGCAAACGGCATGGAGCGCGGCAGAGCAAAACCCTAATGATGTTTATGAGGGTGGGTACGATAGCGGCGGCGGTGGTTATGGTGATGCGAATGCAGCCGATGAGTTTTTCTGGGCTGCAGCAGAACTTTATCTCGCGACAGGTGATAGCCAGTACTTACCAACTATTAACAGTTACGAAGTGGTTTTGACCGATTGGGCATGGCCCGACACAGCCATTCCCGGCTTGATGTCGTTAGCAATAGTACCCGGTGCTAATACGGCTAGTTTACGCGACATGGCCCGTACCAAAATCATTGAAATTGCCGATTTACACGTGGCCACTATTAATTCGAACGGGTACATGGTGCCTTCTACGGATGAAGAATATTATTGGGGTTCCAATAATGTTGTTGCGAACAAAATGGCTTTAATTGCCTTGGCTTATGATTTTACTGGCAACGACAGTTACGCCAAAGCGTTTACACAAGCTATGGATTACCTTTTTGGTAACAACACATTGTCATTTTCTTATATCTCTGGGCATGGTGAAGATGCCTTAACGCAGCCGCATCACCGCTTTTGGGCGGGCGCTTTAAGTAGCAGCTACCCATGGTTGCCGCCTGGCGCTTTATCGGGTGGCCCGAACGATGGGTTGGAAGATGACACTGCAGCTAGTGCGTTAGGTGGGTGCGAATCTATACCGGCAAGTTGTTATATGGACAATATTGAATCGTGGTCGACCAATGAAATAACGATTAACTGGAACAGTGCTTTAGCGTGGGTGCTCGCGTTTTATGATGATTACGCGAACCAAACGGGAACACCAACACCGGTACCCACAGCGACACCAACACCTACACCTACGGCAACACCAACACCTACGGCCACGCCGGTACCTACAGTGACACCCACACCAGTACCCTCGGTTACACCCACGGCTACGCCCACGCCAACGCCCACGCCAACGCCCGCACCAACATCACCTCCAGGGCAGTGCGAAGAAGTGTGTCAGTGGTATCAAGATGACCCTAGACCGCTTTGTGAAAACCAAGACAGTGGCTGGGGATGGGAAAATCAACAAAGCTGTATTGGCCGAACAACCTGTGAAGACCAAGGTGGTAGCGGTGGTGTTATAAGTGAGTGTGAATCTACACCCGTACCTACGGCTACGCCTACACCCGTACCTACGGCTACGCCTACACCCGTACCTACGGCT